>Ga0207684_10000036_pt1 | contig 284961 bp, 205 predicted proteins | sample KBSK5501metaG_FD_184342 | JGI IMG/M metagenome (GOLD analysis project Ga0207684, IMG submission 184342) | Corn, switchgrass and miscanthus rhizosphere microbial communities from Kellogg Biological Station, Michigan, USA - KBS K5-50-1 metaG... | ecosystem: Host-associated > Plants > Roots >... | reverse complement strand
CCTCCTCGATAGGCGGTTGAGTCCGCTCGGACCCTTCCAGCCTCGTTGATTCGGGGCAGGACACCCGTTTTTTGCTCATCTGCCTGTCGTCAGAGCCCCGAGCCGCCATCCATTCAAGATGCCTGAACGGTAGCTGCGCCTGCGCTACGCTCGGTCCGAACGGTAGCTGCGCCTCCGCTACGCTCGATCCGAACGGTAGCTGCGCCTGCGCTATGCTCGGTCCGAACGGCCGGCAGTTGACAGTCGCCACCGGATGATGGTGCAACCGAGCAGATGGATCAGGACATCCAGGTGAAGTCGTACTCGCCGGCCAAGAGCCTCGGGCATGCCCGGCGGCGGGCAGCCATGATGCTGCTGGTGGCAACCGGCATCGCCAGCGTTTTCGGCGCCCTGATTTTTCTCGCCGTGCTCCAGGGAGACTGGATGACCGGGCTGTTCTCCTGGATCGCCGACTTCATGTTTGGAAAGCCGGTGTGGGCGATCCTGGCGGCCACCTCGCCCTTGGCCGCGGCGCTGCTGGTCGGCTACGGCTACATGCAGCGGGCCATCCGGCGACGCGGTGCCACGCGGGAAGCTGCGACGCGCGAGGCGGCACGGGCGGAGACGCAGGCCTAGATGCTCGCTCAAATCGTCGCTGGCCTGCTCGCGGCGACGTCTCCTCCGCGCGCTCTGCCCGGGGCTCAGCTCGTTCTCTACGTTCCTCGCTTCGACAAGCTGGCGGGCATCTCGGCGTTCCTCGCGCGCGCCGGCACGCACTCCCCTTTGCTGCGCCCGTCAACGTGGCGCTCGCAGCTCCACCCGCTGCTCGAGGTCGATCTCACCAGCGCCGACTCGCTGGAGCGCTCGGGCATCGATCCGGCGGGCGGTGGAACGATCAGCTTCGCGGGCGACGATCGCGTCTCCTGCACCGCGCTGCGCGACCCCAAGGTTTTCGAGGCGCGTGCGACCGCGAAGCTGCGCTCGTTGGGTGAGCCCTGGAAGTCGAGCGCCAACGGCGTTCAGCTGGTAGGCACCGCATCCGGCGGCCGCGTCATCGCTGGATATGCCGTCAAAGGGCGCGAAGCGTGCGCGGTGAGCAGCGCCCGCGCCGCTGAAGACCTGCTTCGAAAGGCAGCCGCGCTGGTGATCAAACCGTCCTCGGGCGAGCCGTGGAAGAGCGCCGTTTCGCTGCCCGGGAGCGCGTTTCTGATCTCCCCGGACAGCTCGATGGCAATCGAGGGCAGCTCCACCCGCCTTACTTTCGAGGGGCGCGGAAGGCGGCTGCAACTGGCTGCGGTCCATCCGGTGGCGAGCAGCCCCTACGCGGCGATCGCTCCTGCCGGGCTGCTTTTCGCGCGGGCGCACGCCGATTCGGGTTTTCAGGACGCCGCGGCGATGCGGCTGCAGTCGGAGGCGCTTCAGTTTTGCCAAGGATGCGACGCCGGCCAACTCCGAACGCTGATCGATGGTCTGGTGAAGAGCTTGAGCGGCGATTGGATGGTGCGGGTCGAGAGCGCGAAGATCGGTGCGACGCAGCGCAGCTCGCTGGCGCGCTACTTCGCGGTGAAGAACGCCTTCGTGGCAATGGTCAGCGATCCGGGAGCGGTGGAGCGGACCCTGGCGGCGCTGAGCAGCTGGAAGAACGCTCACCGGACGCAGAGCGGGGTTGTCTTGACGGTCCCCGGCGGCGAGATCGAGATCGGCTTGCACGGAAAACACTTGTACGTCGCCAACGATCCCCGCGCGCTCAAGGGCGCGCTGGAGATGCTGTCCACCCCGCCCTCGAGCCTCAAGCACGGAGCGGAATTCGCGCTCGATCCAAGCCGGGTGGCGAAGATGCTCTCCCAGCTCTCTCTTCTCGATGCGCTCGGCTCGAGGGAGCTGGCTCCGCTGGTGGCGATCGGCGCCGAGCTGGGTCCGCTGCTGGCCGCGAGCGATGCCATTCGCGGCTGGGCCGACAGCGCCGGAAAAGGGGAACACCGCTTCGCGCTCACCTGGGTGCTCAAGCCGTAGTATAGCCCGCGCAATGGACGCTCCGGAGAACGATCCCCTTCGCCAGCGGCTCAAGGCCATGGAAGAGCTTGCCGAGGTCGGCGGCGGGCCCGAGCGCATTCAGCGGCAGCACGAAGCTGGAAAGCTGACGGCGCGCGAGCGGATCGACCTGCTTCTTGATCCCGGCAGCTTCAACGAGCTGGACAAGTTCGTGACCCACCGCGCCACCGACTTCGGGATGGCGGAAAAGAAGATCCTCGGCGATGGCGTGGTGACTGGATACGGCACGGTCGACGGCAGGAAGATCTTCGTCTTCGCGCAGGACTTCACCGTCTTCGGCGGCTCGCTGTCCGGCGCCTATGCGCAGAAAATTTGCAAGATCATGGACCTCGCAACCCGCGTCGGGGCGCCGGTGGTTGGACTCAACGACTCGGGAGGCGCGCGGATCCAGGAGGGCGTGGAGAGCCTCGCCGGCTATGCCGAAATTTTTCTCCGCAACACCCTGGCCTCCGGCGTAGTGCCGCAGATCTCGCTGATCCTGGGACCGTGCGCGGGCGGCGCGGTGTACTCGCCGGCGATCACCGACTTCATCCTGATGGTCAAGGACACCTCGTACATGTTCATCACCGGGCCCGACGTGATCAAGACCGTCACCCACGAGGAGGTCACCAAGGAAAGCCTGGGAGGAGCGCTGGCGCACAACCAGAAATCGGGCGTGGCCCATTTCGCGGCGGAGAACGAGCAGGCTTGCCTGATGCTGACCCGGGAGCTGCTCTCGTACCTTCCTTCCAACAATGCGGAGGATCCACCGGTGATCGCCTGCGAGGATGATCCCTTCCGCAGCGACGAGAAGTTGAAGACCATCGTCCCCAGCAATCCGAACAAGCCGTACGACATCAAGGAGATCGTTCGCGCGGTCGTGGATTCACGTCACTTCTTCGAGGTGCAGGAGCACTACGCGCAAAACATCGTCGTCGGGTTCGCCCGGCTCAACGGCCGGCCCGTGGGAGTGGTGGCCAATCAACCCGCGGTTCTGGCCGGCGTGCTGGACATCGACGCCTCGGCGAAGGCCGCGCGATTCGTCCGCTTCTGCGACTGCTTCAATCTACCGTTGATCACCTTCGTGGACGTTCCCGGGTTTCTTCCGGGGACGCAGCAGGAGTGGGGCGGGATCATCAAGCACGGGGCCAAGCTGCTCTACGCGTTCGCCGAGGCGACGGTGCCGAAGATCACGGTGATCGCGCGGAAGGCGTACGGCGGCGCGTATGACGTGATGGCCTCCAAGCACATCCGGGCGGATATCAATTACGCGTACCCCACCGCGGAGATCGCGGTGATGGGGCCCGAGGGCGCAGTGAACATCATCTTCCGCAACGAGCTGGCCGGCGCAGCCGACGCCAACGCCGAGCGGGACCGCCTGGTAAAGGACTACCGCGACAAGTTCGCCAGCCCCTTCAAAGCATCCGAGCTCGGCTACATCGACGAGGTGATCCGGCCCGAGCAGACGCGACCGAAGTTGATCCGCGCGCTGGAGCTGCTGAAGGACAAGCGGCAGGAGAACCTGCCGCGCAAGCACGGCAACATCCCTCTGTGAGCGCACGTCATGAGCGCCGACCAAACCGAAGCGCGATCACCAACGCTTGACGAACAGCCGTGAGCCGCACGCCGAAACCCGGTCGCTCGTTCGAACGAATGGCTGTTGAGCTCGGAGGCGTCGCATGGTGTGGACACGGCGAGCCGCGTTTCGTTCAGCGGCTCGGCTTCGGAATCCTCTCAGTCCGTCGGGAAGGACACGATTGCTCCAGTAGTGTCGATCGCGTGCGTGGCAGGTACACAGATGGGTGAGAGACGCTGAGCGCACTAGTCGGTTTCGTCGGAGGAAACAGGAGCCAGCGGCGAAGATTGGGCGACCCGCGAAGGCTGATGCGCGAGTCATTGCCGCTTGGCATCGGCGGGCTGGCGAATCACGTCGCCGCCCTTCATCACGAAGTCCACCTTCTCCAGGGTGGTGACATCCTTCAGCGGATCGCCGGGAACGGCAATCACGTCCGCGAACGCCCCCGCATCGAGGGTCCCGACCTTGTCCTTCCACCCCAACATCTCCGCGGCCACGGTGGTCGCGCTGCGGATCGCCTCGATGGACGTCATCCCGAGCCTGACCTCGTGTGAAAACTCTTGTGCCTGATTGATCTCCGTCCAGGGGAAACCGCCTGCGTCGGTTCCGAAGGCGATCTTCACGCCGGCCTTTCGGCAGTTCTGAAACGATTTTGCCGCCACCTTCGGCAGCTCGGCCCAGATGGCGCGGCCCTCCTTGGCGCGCGGCTCGGCGACGTAGGCGCCAACGGTGAGCGTGGGACACAGGTAGATGCCCTTCTTGGCCATCTCGCGAGCCATCTCCGGGCGAATGGAGTCGCCGTGCTCAATCGAATCGACGCCCGCCTCTATACTGATCCGCAGGCCGGTGTCGGACGTGGCGTGCGCCGCGACCTTGTGTCCTTTCGCGTGCGCCTCACTGACCACCGCCGCGATCTCCTCTTTCGTCCAGTTCGGCGGCGAGTCGACGTAACCGTCGGCAGTCAACTTCAGCCCACCGGTGTTGGCGTAGATCTTGATCCAATCCGCTCCATACGAGAGCTGCTCTCGCACCGCCTTGCGACATCCATCGGCGCCGTCGCAAACCTGGACGCCGCTGGGAAACGTCCAGTCAGGGCGGAAATGGAGGATGGGATAGCTTCCAGAGGTGGACAGGGACGGCCCGACCACCTGCATTCGCGGGCCGGGAATGACTTTCTCGTTGGCGGCGTCCCGCAAGCCGACGTCCCCGTAGCCGGCCCCTTCCGTCTCCAGATCGCGAAGCACGGTGAAGCCGTGCTCGAGGGCAATGCGCATCGCGCGGACCGCCCGCGCGACGCGATGGGCGGGGTACTCCCGCAGAATCTGGAAGTGGTACTCGGCCTCGGTGGCGTCGCCTTGCAAGAGCACGTGGGTATGCGCGTCGATCAACCCGGGCAGCAGCGTCCGATCGCCGAGGTCGATCACGCGCGCTCCGGCGGGAACCTCGGAAGCGAGCCGCTCGATTTTTTCACCGCGGACGATCAGGACCGGGCGATCCACCATCCGCCCGGCGCGCACGTCGAGCAGGCGCGCGGCCCGTATCGCCACCACCTCGGCTTCGCCCGCGGCGGTGGCCTGGCTGGCACAGAGCAGCGAGCCCGCCATCATCAGCATCCGATTCATCGTGGCTCCCCTCGGGGTACGGAAGGACATGCAGCAGACGGCGCCATTAGCACATCCGCGGTGTCGTAGAGAGCGTCTGCATTGCCGTCGGCGGTGAGGAGCTGCGCGCAACCGGCCGGCCGCCGCGCGGCGCCGCGCCGGGCACCACCTGGGGCGCCTGTGTTAAAGGACTGGCGATGGCCAGAATCCGCAAGCTGCTGATCTCCAACCGGGGGGAAATCGCCATCCGGGTGATCCGCACCTGCCGGCAGCGCGGAATCGAAACGGTGGCGATCTACTCCGAGGCAGACCGCGCCGCTCCGCACGTCCGCGCCGCCGACGAAGCGTACTGCGTGGGCCCTCCCCCTTCGCGCGACAGCTATCTCGCGCAGGAAAAAATCCTGGAGGTGGCCCGGCGCGCGCGCGTCGACGCGATTCATCCCGGGTACGGCTTTCTCTCCGAGAACGCTTCCTTTGCCCGCGCTTGCCAGTCGGCGGGAATCATCTTCATCGGACCTCCGGCTTCGGCGATGGAGAGCATGGGCGAGAAGACGCGAGCGCGAACGGCGATGAGCCGCGCTGGAATTCCCGTGGTACCGGGCAGCACCGAGCCGCTGCGCAATGCGAAGGACGCGCAGCTCCTCGCGGATCAGATCGGCTATCCGGTGATGCTCAAGGCGGCGAGCGGGGGCGGTGGAAAGGGAATGCGCAAGGTGGACTCGGCGGCGGACTTCGCCTCGGCGTGGAGGGCGGCCAAGGGCGAGGCGCTCAACGCATTCGGCAACGACGCCGTGTACCTGGAGAAGTTCCTGGATCGGCCGCGCCACGTGGAGATTCAGGTTTTCGCCGACTCGCACGGCGGTTGCATCCACCTCAACGAGCGCGAGTGCTCGGCGCAGCGGCGCCACCAGAAGGTGATCGAGGAGACTCCGTCGACCATCGTCGACCAGCGCATGCGCGAAGCGATGGGACAGGTGGCGGTGAGGGCGGCTACCGCCGTCGGCTACGTGGGCGCGGGCACGATCGAGTTCCTGGTGGACTCGCAGCGCAGCTTCTACTTCCTGGAGATGAACACCCGACTTCAGGTGGAGCACCCGGTCACCGAGTGGGTCACCGGCCTGGACCTGGTGGCCTGGCAAATCAGGGTGGCCGAGGGCGAGCGGCTTCCCATCGATCGCCCGCTTTCGCCGCGCGGCCACGCGGTCGAGGCTCGCGTCTACGCGGAGGATCCAGCGGAGGGCTTTCTGCCCTCGCCGGGAAGGATTACCTACTTGCGATCCCCCGGCGGTCCGTTCGTGCGAGAGGACTCGGGCGTCGAGACCGGTTACGTGGTGCCCAGCGAGTACGATCCGATGATCGCCAAGCTCTCCGCCTGGGCCCCCACGCGCCGAGAAGCGATCGCCCGCTTGCGGTCGGCGCTGGACGAATACGCGGTAACGGGGATCACCACCAACATCCGCTACCTGGCGGCCATCCTCGATCACCCCTCGTTCCTGGCCGGCGACTACGACACCGGGCTGCTGACGCGAGAGCATCAGAAGCTGCTGGGCGCCATCGATCCGCAGCAAGAAGAATTGGCCTTGATCGCTTCGGCGGTGCTGGCCTACGAGCGCGACGCGCGCCGGGCAAGATCGATGGGGAAGCAGAGCGAGCTGCCGGGGATCTCGGCATGGCGCCTGGCCCCCAAGCGGCGGTGGGATCGAAGATGAACGGCAACGGCTTCAATCGCGCGACGCGCTATCACGCGGCGATCCGCGGAAAGGAGCCGTCTACAATCGAGCTTGAACCGATGGGCGAAGGGCGCTTGGTCGTCGCTCTGGGCGATAAGCGCCATGAGGTGGATGCGCTCCGCATCGGCGATCGCACTCTTTCGATCCTGATCGATGGACGATCGCACCGCCTGGACTTCGAGGAGCTCGGCGACGAGTGGGTGCTCCTGCTCAATAGCCAGGAGGTCCGGGTGGACGTCGTGGATGAGCGACGGTTCCGGCTGCGGGGCGCCACCGCGGGTTTTTCGACTCATGGCAAGCAGCTGGTGACCGCGCCCATGCCTGGCAAGATCGTACACGTGCTGGTCCGGTTGGGGGATCAAGTCAGGGAAGGCCAGGGCCTGGTGGTGATCGAGGCGATGAAAATGGAAAATGAGCTGAAGAGCACCAAGGCCGGAAAGGTGGTCGAGCTTCTGGCAGCCGAGGGAAGCACAGTGGAGAAAAACGCGAAGCTGGTGGTGGTGGAGTAGCGCGGGAATCGATGGCGAACTGGAAACGGGAAAAGGAGCGCTGGAGGCGCGAGGTCTACGAGAAGTCGCGGGCCAAAACCCCCGAGCGCAAGCCGAGCTTCACCACCTCCAGCTCGATTGCGGTCGAGCCGGTCTACACGCCGGAGGACGCGCCCGAGGATCGCTTCTCCGAGCGGCTCGGCTTCCCCGGCGAATACCCGTTCACGCGGGGAATCCAGCCCACCATGTACCGCGGGCGCTTCTGGACGATGCGCCAGTACGCCGGCTTCGGCAGCGCAGCGGACGCGAACCGGCGCTATCACTACCTGCTGCAGTCGGGCCAGACCGGGCTCTCGGTGGCGTTCGACTTGCCGACCCAGATGGGACGCGACGCGGACCATCCGCGCGCCAGCGGCGAGGTGGGCAAGGTCGGCGTGTCGATCAGCTCGCTGGCCGACATGGAGGTGCTGCTCAAGGACATTCCGCTGTCCGAGGTGTCGACCTCGATGACGATCAACGCCACCGCTCCGATCCTCTTGTGCCTGTACGCGGCGGTGGGCGAGAAGACCGGCGCGCGCCTGGAGCAGCTCTCGGGGACGGTCCAGAACGACATCCTCAAGGAGTACATCGCGCGCGGCACGTACATCTATCCGCCCGAGCCTTCCCTTCGGTTGATCACCAATGTGTTCGCGTTTTGCGCCAAGCACATTCCGCGCTGGAACCCGATCTCGATCAGCGGCTATCACATCCGCGAAGCCGGCTCGACCGCGGCGCAGGAGGTGGCCTTCACGCTCGCCGATGGGATCGCCTATGTCGACGCGGCGCTGAAGGCGGGCTTGCAGGTGGACGAGTTCGCCGGCCGTCTGTCGTTCTTCTTCAACGTGCACAACAACTTCCTGGAGGAGGTGGCCAAGTTCCGCGCGGCGCGGCGCCTGTGGGCGAGGATCATGAAGGAGCGATTCAAGGCTCGCGATCCGCGCTCGATGATGCTCAGGTTCCACGCGCAGACCGCCGGCTCGACGCTCACCGCCCAGCAGGTGGACAACAACGTGGTGCGCGTGGCGCTGCAGGCGCTCGCTGCGGTACTGGGCGGCTGCCAGTCGCTCCACACCAACTCGCGCGACGAAGCGCTCGCCTTGCCAAGCGAAGAGGCGGCTCGCCTGGCGCTGCGCACCCAGCAGGTGATCGCCTACGAGTCGGGCGTCCCGGACACGGTGGATCCGCTCGGCGGCGCCTACGCGATCGAGCGGCTGACGGATGAGCTGGAGGCAAAAGCCGACCACTACCTCCACAAGATCGACGACATGGGTGGGATGGTGCAGGCGATCGGGCGTGGATATCCGCAAGCGGAAATCGAGGAGGCTGCGTTTACCGCCCAGCGCGACATCGAGGAGAAGCGCGCCATCGTCGTCGGCGTCAACGCGTTCCAGGAGCAAGAGCAGCCGGTTCAAGGGCTGTTGCGCGTGGATGAGTCGGTGGAACGGCTTCAGGCCGATCGACTCAAGGCGCTGCGCGGTGCGCGACAGAATGACGCGGTGAAGCGCCGCCTGGACGCGCTGCGCTCCAGTGCCCAGCGTCATGACCAGAACCTCATTCCGCTCATCCTGGACGCGGTGAAGGCGCGTGCCACACTGGGTGAGATCTCCGACGCCATGCGCGAGGTGTTCGGGGAGCACAAAGAGCACGTGGTGCTCTAGAATCGGCCCACCACTTGACCTCTCTGACAGCATCAGCGCCGCCCAACTCCGGGGCGCTCTCCGAGTCGTCGCCGGTGCGCCTGTACTATCTGGCCGCCTCCAGCGACCAAACCGGTCGGTTGGTGTTCCAACTTCCCGATCGAAAGATCGATGTGCAGTTCCGGAAGGGCAATCCGGAGCACGTCAGCTCCACTCACGCCGAGGACTCGCTCAGGGAGTTTCTCCGCGCCCAGAAGCTGGTGACCGCCGAGCAGCTCACGCACGCCGAAGCCGTGCTCCAAAGCTTCGGAAACGACCTGGTTGGAGCGCTGTTCGGCCTGGGCATCCTCAACCCGACCACGGCCTTTGCGCGGCTGGCAGAGCAGGCGATGGGAGTGCTGGCCAAGGCTCTTCTCGCCGAGCACGGAAGCTTCACCTTTCAAGGCTCGAGCCTGGCGCTCGCCAAGGTGATGCCGCTGGGCAATCGCTGGGGCGTGCTCACCGATGTCGTCCGCAGGATTTCCGCTCCGGAGATCAAGCGCCGGATGAACGGGGTGATGGCGGCGCCATTCTTCAAGTCCGAGGGCAGGGTCGCGCTCAAGGATTTGCCGCTGACGCCACAGGAGACGCGCGCATCTACGCACCTCGATGGAGCGCGGACGCTCGAGCAGCTGCTGAAGGACTATCCGCAGGACGGTGACAACCTGCTCAGGCTGGTGTTCTTGTTCCGCGAGCTCGAGCTGTTGGCCTTTCGCGACGGTCGCGAGCGCCCCGAGCCATCCGGCCAGGCGCCGGAGCCGATGCGCGCCCCGCCTAAACCGATCCGCGCCCCGCCCGAGCCAGTGCGGCCGGCAGTGGAGCCCGCGCGTCCCCCAGTCACCGAGGTGCTTCGCTCGGCCAAATCCGAGCCTGCGCGCCCGCCGCCGCCAACGCTGAGCTCGGTGACAAAGGCCACTCCGACGCCGGCCCGAGCGGCAGCGCCGGTGCATGAAAGAGCCGCGCCGGTGACGCAGCAAAAAAGCCCCGAACCTCCCCGCGCACAAACCCCCGCTTCGGCTCAGGCGGAAATGGATGAGCTGCGCGCCAAGGCGAGCCACCTCCAGGACGAAAACTATTTCCAGCTGCTAGGCGTGAGCGAGAAGGCGGACGCCGGCGCGATCAAGCTCGCCTACATCAGGCTGGCCAAGCTCTACCACCCGGACACGCTCTCGCTGAACAGCTCGCCGGAGGTGGAGAAGCTCAAGGCGGAGATCTTCACCGCGGTCGGCGAAGCGTACCGGGTGCTCGCGGACGACAACAGTCGGGCGAACTACCTGGAGATCCTCAAGAGCGGTGGAAGCGAAGAGCTGTTGCCGCTCGCCCAGGTGCTGTTGGCCGAGGAGACTTTCCAGCGCGGCTGCAACCTGGTCAAGGCGAAGCGGTTTGGCGAGGCGGTGAAGATTCTCGACGAGGCGATCAGGGGCAACCCCGACGAGGGCGAGTTCTACGCCTGGCGCGGCTACGCCAAATTCTTCTCCATGGAGGATAAGCGGGAAGGCCAAACGCAGGCACAGAAGGATCTCCAGCTGGCTCTGCAGAAGAACAAGTTGTGCGCGCCCGCCCATTATTTTCTCGGCCACATCGCCAAGCTGGGCGGGGACAAGAAGGTCGCTCTCAAGCACTTTCGCCAGGCGGTGGAGATCAAGCCTGACTTCATCGATGCCAAGCGCGAGGTCCGGCTGTTGACGTCGAAGAAGTAGTTACCTCGCCGCTCGCTGCTTGAATCCCAGCTTGTCGGAGGCGAAACGCGCCGCGCGCGCAAGCTGGGCCAACAGGTCCGCCTGGAAGTACTGCCTCTTGGACTCGCCGATTCCCGAGGCAAGCAGCTCGGGCACCTCCACGTAGCCGATGTATCCGTCCGTCAGCGCCATCACCTGCTGTGCTCCACTTTCGCGGCGAAGCACTTCCGCGGCGCCCGGAGTCGGCTCCCCCGGAAGGAGCAGCAGCTTCAGCGGCCCCAGCTGGAGCACGGAAAGCTCAGCCTTCGACGGCGCCGCCAGGCACAGCAGGTTGTCGCTCGCTCCTCGCCACAAGCGCGGCACCAGCCGCGAGGCGTCAGCCGGAGGCAATGAAACGGCGACGCGGGTGAAGGCAAGCCGCATCGGGGACGCGGGTGCGAGGGAAACCTCGGCGATGGCCTTGGCCAACTCCAGGGCAAAGCGATCCGGCGCCTGGCTGGGGTTATCGAACTCGACCGAGGCGACAGCGTTGCCCACCGCGCCCTGCGTCACCAGCGTGATGCCTGCGCCAGCTTCCTCCTGCGATGCGGCGAAGAGCCCGGGGTAATCCGGTGCCAGCATCTGGCTGGGTCGCGGTACCAGCGTCGGGTGCGCGGCGAAGATGATCCATTGCGCCAGAGGAGAGCCGTCCGGTAGCCGCTTGAGCACCAAGCGCGTCAGTCGACCATCCGGCGGGAGACCCTCGCTGCGCGGGGCCACCAGCAGCGGGAAGGTGCCTTCTCCCATCTCCAGCCCGGCTGGCGCGAGCGAAGCGACCGCGCGCTGGAGCGCCTCGATCGCTCCGCGCTCTACTGCCGCGCGCATCGTGTCGCGGTAGCGACCGGTGCCCGCAAGCTGCGCCAGCAGGCTCCGGTCGTAGCCGCCGAACGAGGAGTGTGTATGCGTGGCGGTCACCCAGACGTGCGCCAGCCTGAGGTCGGCGACGGCGCGGCGCACCTCGGCAGCGAGCGACTCGGGGATGGTGAGCAGGTCCACCGAGACGAGGCCGAGCCTCATCTCCCCCACCTGCAGGACGATGGCCCGGGCGCGCAAAGGGGAGCGGATGCCGCTCGCATCGGGCCGGCGCGGTGGATACCCGGCTACCACGGCTGGAAGGGGCGGTGAGAGGTCGACTCGAGCGGTCCCCGCGTGCAGCGTGCCCTCGGCGGCACCCGAGGCGAGCAGCGAAGGAACCGCCTCCGCGGGCCGAGCGCACCAGTTGAACGAGGCGAGGCCATAGGCGGCCGCCAGGGCGAGCAGAGCAGTGGGGAGCCACAGCAGTCGACGCGCGCGTTGCACCGCTCCAGCGTAGCCGCTGTGGATGAATTTCGCTCGGCATCGTACATCGCCGGCGAGCAGCCAGCGTCGGACGAGCGCGTTAGATCTCGGACTCGGGTATAAGGCTGATTCCATGTGCGGCGTTTTCGGCATCTTCGGTCATGAGGAAGCGTCCAATCTGACTTACCTCGGCTTGCACGCTCTTCAGCATCGCGGGCAGGAGTCCGCGGGCATCGTCTCGTCGGATCAGAAGGTGCTCCATGCCCATCGGCAAATGGGCCTGGTGGCCGACGTGTTCACCGCCGAGGCGCTGTCCCGGCTCTCGGGCACCGCGGCGATCGGGCAGGTGCGCTACTCGACGGCCGGCGTCAGTCAGCTGAAGAACGCGCAGCCGCTGACCGTGGAGTATGCCGGAGGCAGTCTGGCGATCGCGCACAATGGAAACCTGGTCAACGCGCAGGAGCTTCGCGACGAGTTGGAGCATGACGGGGCAATCTTCCAGTCCGACTCCGATACCGAGGTGATCGTCCACCTGATCGCGCGCGCCAGGGAGCCCAGCTTCGAGCAGAGAGCGGTGCAGGCGCTGCAGCGCGTGGAAGGAGCGTACACGCTGCTGCTTTTGACCCAGCGGCAGCTGGTGGCCGTGCGCGACAGCTTTGGCTTCCGGCCACTGGTGCTGGGCCGGTTGAAGGACGCTCACGTGCTGGCCTCCGAGACGACGGCGCTGGACTTGATCGAAGCGGAGTTCGTGCGCGAGGTGGAGCCGGGCGAGATGATCGTGATCGACCAAAGCGGCTTGCGCAGCACGCGCCCGCTGAAGCCAAGCCGCCTGGGCCGTTGCATCTTCGAGCACGTCTACTTCGCCAAGCCGGATTCCACGCTGTTCGGCCTGTCGGTGTACGAGGTGCGCAAGAAGCTGGGGATGCAGCTCGCGCGCGAGCAACCGGTGAGCGCGGATCTGACCATCGCGGTTCCGGACTCGGGCGTTCCCGCGGCGATCGGCTACTCTCAAGTCAGCGGCATTCCGTACGACGTGGGGCTGATCCGGAGCCACTACGTCGGGCGCACCTTCATCGAGCCGCAGCAGTCGATCCGACACTTCGGGGTCAAGCTCAAGCTCTCCGCCGTGCGCGAGGTGCTCAAGGGAAAGCGGGTAGCCGTGGTGGACGATTCGATCGTCCGCGGTACCACTTCCCGGAAGATCGTCAAGATGCTGCGCTCGGCCGGCGCCAGCGAGGTCCACCTGCGCATCTCCAGCCCGCCGACGCGGTGGCCCTGCTACTACGGAATCGACACGCCTTCCCGCCAGGAGCTGATCGCCGCCAGCCACTCGGTCGAGGAGATCGCGCGCTTCGTCACTGCGGACAGCCTCGGCTATCTGTCGATGGAGGGCCTGGGCAGCGCGGTGGGCGATCGCGACTCGTCGACCTTCTGCAACGCGTGCTTCTCGGGGCGCTACCTGACCAACCACCTTTCTCCGGTGAAGACCAAGCGCCTGGCGGAGGTGGTCGCGGAGGGATAGCGAAGTTGCGAGGGGAGCGGACATGCCTGCTTTGAGCCCCGCGCTGCCCCAGTCGAAAACCGAACCCGCCCGCCGGCGCGCGGCATTTCGCCGCCAGCTCGCGATCCCGCAGCGATTCGGTGAGTTTGCTCTGGCCGACCGGCTGTTCGCGCGATCGGTGTTCCTCGGGCTGGTCCTCGTCGGCGCGGTGGGGTTGATCGGTCCGGTGGTCGCCTACCGCAGCGACGTGGCGGCCATCCGCGCGCAGTTTCGCACCCGCATCTCGCAGGAGGCCGCAGTCTACGCAGAGGCGCTCAGCCTCCATTTCCAGCTGTTGCGGGCTGAGTTGGAGAGGCTGGCGCTGCGCCCGGAAGTCAACCTCCTGGACAACACCATCGCGCCCGAACAGATGATTCTCGATTTCACGCATCGCCAGTCGGCGCTGTTCGGAGCGGGCGTCGTGCTCCTCGACGCCGAGGGAAAACACGTGTGGAGCGAGCCGAAAGGTCTTTTGGCCAGCGAGAAGGATCTGGTCAACCGCCGCTGGTTCCAGAGCGTGCTCGCGCTGGGTAAGGGCGTCGTGGAAGCGCTCCACCCGCAGTCGCAGACCTTCGCCATCGCGGTGCCCATCATCCGCTCCGGACAGAATACCGGCGTGCTGGTCGGTCTGGTCGATCCGCGCACCAAGCAGCTTCCAGGAGCCAGGCCGATGGGCGGCGATCTCACGCTGATCGTCGCAAACAAGGCCGGCAACGTCTTCTTGCCGGTCCCGCGACCGCCCTGGGCGACGGGACAGCGACTCAGCGTCGCCCTCGACTCGCTGCTCGCCAGTCCGGGCGGAGACATTTTCACAATCGATGGCCGGGAGTACTTCGCTGCGGCGACGCTGGTGAACGCAACCGCGCTGCGCTTGTTGCTCCTGGCGGACGAAGAGGCGGTGATCTCTCCCATCCGGCAGCGATTCTTCCTGCAACTGCTGTTCATCGCCGCTTTGCAGGTGGTCACCCTGCTGTTGTTCTCGGTCTATTTTCGGCGGACCTACCGCACCTTCTTGCGAATGGAGACGCGCGCCGCCGAGCAGGAAAAGATGGCGGCTCTGGGCTCGGCCGCTTCGCTGATCGCGCACGAGGTGAAGAACTCGTTGAACGGCCTGAAGGCGGCCGCTTCGGTCCTCACCTCCGGCTCGGATCCCATTCTGCCGGCCCGCACCATGCTGGGCCAGATCGACCGGCTGGGGCACCTGGCGAGCTCGCTGCTCTACTTCGGCAAACCCTCGGCGCCGCAGCTGGTGCGCGTGCCGCTCGATTCGCTGGTGGAGCAAGCGGTGGAAGCGCTGCGCGTGCTGCCGGAGCTGGAGGAGGTCAAGCTCGAGACCTCGCTTGCGGCGGCGAGCGAAGTGGAGTGCGATCCCCTGCTGCTGGTCACGGCGATCGACAATCTGATCCGCAACGCGATCGAGGCGGCGGTGGCCGGCAAAGACGTGGGGCGGGTGGAGCAGCCGACGGTGTGGATCCGCAGCGGCGTTTCCGGCGACCACGCGTTCATCGAGGTAGAGGACAACGCCGGCGGCCTTCCCTCCGGATTCGAGGATCATCTGTTCGAGCCGTTCGTCACCTCCAAGCCGAAGGGGATCGGCCTTGGGCTCTCGATGGCGCGCCGCGCGGTGGAGCAGCAGGGCGGGACGCTGTCCTTTCAGCGCACCGGCGAAGGCACGCGGTTCATCATCCGGCTGCCCAGGCCGGCAACGCAGGAGGCGGCGCCGCGCCGCGAGACTGGCTAGGCGCGCGTGGGCGCTCGGGTCGGAAGCACCAGTTGCGCGCGGCGGGTGAAGAGGAGGCGGCGCGCAAAAGCGACCGCCAACAGGCCCGCCACGGCGGCTACCCCCACCAATTGGTACATGATCACGATTTGGTAGCGCACCGCCTGCTCGGGCGCGGTGCCGCTGACGATCTGCCCGGTCATCATGCCCGGAAGAGAGACCAGGCCGACCGTGAGCAACCCGTTGATGGTGGGAATCAGCGCCGCGCGCAAGGTGGCGCGGACCTGGCGGTGGAGCGCCTGACGCGGAGTCGCCCCCAGCGCGAGCAGGGCTTCGATCTGATCCGCTTCGCTGTTCGCCGAGGCGAAAATTCGCTCGAACACCTGTGCCACCACGTTCATCGCATTGGAGAGCATCATCCCCCCGATGGGCACGAGGTACCGCGCTTCGTACCAGGGGTGCGGCGGGACCACGAAGGCAAACACCGGTACCAGCGCGACGGCCGCGCCTGCGCCGATGGCGATCAGCGCGCGCGGAAACAACACGCGCCAGCCCGGCCCGTGCTCCACGCGCCGGGCGCTGGTGGCGGCGGCGACGATCAGCATCACCGTGAGAACAAACAGAACCCAGCCCGGCCGCTCATTGTTGAAGAGCAAGAGCAGCAGGTAACCGATGGCGATCAGCTGAGCGGCGCCGCGCAGCGCGCCCCAGACCAGATCGCGCTCCAGGCCGAGGCGGCTGCGCCGGGAGAGCACCACGGCAAGAACGATGAACCCCAGGACCAGCGCGAGGCGGGCCAGCGGAATGTCCACGTAGGTCAAGCCGAGCTCCGGGTCAGGCGGCCGGCCTGGCAACGGTACTGAGTTCCGCCGAGAGCGCGTGCGTGCGCCTCGTCGTGGGTGACCATCACCACGCTGCGGCCGGCGCGCGACAGCTCTCTCACCAGCGAAACGATCCGCAGGCCGGTGTCGGGATCCAGCGCGGCAGTGGGCTCGTCCAACAACAGCACCTCGGACTCGTTGGCCAGCGCTCGCGCCAGGGCAACCCGCTGCTTCTCGCCTCCGGAAAGAGTGCTCGCTTCGCGGCGCAAGAACTGCTCCGGAAGCTGCACCGATGCCATCAGCTCCACGTCCAGCCCTGGCGGCACGTTGCGGCCGTGGAGGGCGGGTCCGCTCACGAGATTGTCTCGCACGGTTCCGGGGAACATCGCCGGCTGCTGCGCGAGGAAAGCAACGTGGGTGCGGAACACGGTGGGCGCGATGGTGCGGGCGTCCTGGCCCCCGAGCAGTACCTGACCATCGTCGGGCTCGATCAACGTCGCGAGCGTGCGCACCAACGTGCTCTTGCCGCTGCCCGATGCGCCCTGGATGGCCACCGCTTCACCTGGCGCCACGATCAGCGAGGCGCCATCGAGAATGCGGCGGCCCTCGCGCACCACGACCAGGTCGCGGCCCTCGAGCGTGCGCGGCATGGGATCGGACGCGTCGACCAGCGGAGCGCGAGCGGACGTCACCGGCCGATTCCTGCCCATTCGACCGACAATTTGCAACGTTCTCCGTTCTGCCCGAGCGTAGCGCCGAAGGCGCGTAGTCGAGGGCGATGGTTGGGCTCTACCCGTTCTGCCCGAGCGTAGCGCCGAAGGCGCGTAGTCGAGGGCGATGGTTGGGCTCTACCCGCTCTGCCCGAGCGTAGCGCCAAAGGCGCGTAGTCGAGGGCGATGGTTGGGCTCTACCCGTTCTGCCCGAGCGTAGCGCCGAAGGCGCGTAGTCGAGGGCGATGGTTGGGCTCTACCCGTTCTGCCCGAGCGTAGCGCCGAAGGCGCGTAGTCGAGGGCGATGGTTGGGCTCTATCCGCTCTGCCCGAGCGTAGCGCCAAAGGCGCGTAGTCGAGGGCGATGGTTAGCGACCCCTCGACTCCGCTTCGCTACGCTCGGGGCGAGCGGTATATGAGCCGGATATGAGCCTTTCCACGCTTCTCGTCGACGATGACCGGGGTTTCTCCGGCGTGGCATCCGCAGCGCTGCAGCGCGAGGGCTTCCCGGTTCGCCTGGCCCGCTCGCTCCACGAAGCGCGCCAGGTGATCGACAAGACGGCCGTGGATCTGGTGATCCTCGATCGGCGGCTCCCCGACGGCGACGGCCTGTCCTTCCTGCCCGAATTGAAGAGCCAGCTTCCAGATGCGGTGGTGATCATGGTGACCGCCTACGGCGACATCGCCAGCGCGGTGGACGCGATCCGCGCCGGAGCAGCGGACTACCTGACCAAGCCGGTGGAGCTGGCGGATCTGGTGATGAAGGTCCGCCGGTCTTCGGAGCAGATCCGATTGCGCGATCGGTTGCAGCGGGTGGAAGCCGAGCTCTCCAGCCGCGCTCGATTCACGCCGCCACAGTCGGAGGTGATGAAGCAGGTGGTGCAAATGCTGGAGCGGATCGCCAGCGCGCCGCGAAGCCCGGTCCTGTTCCTGGGGGAGACCGGCGTCGGAAAAGAAGTGCTGGCGAGGCACGTGCACGCGAGCGGCAACGCCGCCGATGCTCCGTTCGTGCACGTCAACTGCGCGGCGCTGCCGGCGGCGACCGTTGAGAGCGAGCTCTTCGGGCACGAGCGGGGCGCTTTCACCGACGCGAAATCCGCTCGGCGCGGCCTGGTGGAGGTGGCCAGCGGCGGAACCTTGTTTCTGGACGAGATTGCCGAGCTGCCGCAGAACCTCCAGGCAAAGCTGCTCACCTTCCTCGACTCCGGCCATTTCCGGAAACTGGGCGGCACCGCGGAGCAGACCAGCACCGCGCGGATCATCGCCGCCACCAATCGGAACCTCGAGTCGCAGATCGCCTCGGGCAACTTTCGCGAGGACCTGTGGTTTCGGCTGAGCGTCTTTCGCATCGACGTTCCGCCGCTGCGCGCCCGGCGGGAGGACATCCTCCCCCTTGCTCAGTCCATCCTGGAGGGTCTGCAGGGCGAGCTCGGCAAGCGCGGCGCGGTGCTGGGAGGGGAAGCTCGCGCGCGCCTGCTCGGCTACGATTTTCCCGGGAACGTGAGGGAGCTGCGGAACATCCTCGAGCGCGCTCTGGTGCTGGAGAGCGGCCCCGCGCTGGAGCTGCAATTTCTGGCTCGCGCCGAGCCCCCGCGGGCGGCCAGCTCGGGCAGCGATTTCACGATCTCAGGGGAGCCAATCCCTTTTTCAGAGCTGGAGAAGCGCTACGCTCGGCACGTGCTCGATCAGCTCGGCGGGCGGCGGCTTGAAGCAGCCAAAGCTCTGGGGTTGTCCTACCCTACCTTCCTCAAGCGCATCGGCGAGTAGAGCCGTCCCCAAGCTGGACGCCGCTTCAATTTTCTTGAACTGGCGCTTCAAAATTCTTTCAGCCGGCTGCGCGATTCGTCCGGGAATCGCAGACTTGGGACGCGACTCCGCCTGGATCGCAGATTGCTGTCTGTCCGGCATCCATGACCGGACGAGCCATCATCACCGCCCTGCTCGCAGCTTCGGTGGCGAGCGGGCAGACCGCGGACCCATCCGCGACGCCTGAGTCCTTCGAGCTGCCGCGCGTCCTCACCTTGCAGGCGGCGCTCCAGATCTTTCGCCAGCGCGGCCTGGATCTGATGATCGCGGACGCCGCCGTCCAGAGCGCGGCGGGCGATGTTCGCATCGCTCGCGCCGTGCCGAATCTCGCTCTCAATCTGGGCTTCGGAAAGTCGCTGGACTGCAGCGAGGGGCCCTGCAAGTTCCTGCCCGACCCGGTCCTGGCCGCAGGACTGTCCGATCAATCTGCGCTGGGCGCCATTCTGGTGGGCAAGGTCCGGCTCCGCACGAACGTGGCCGAGGCCGCGCTGGCAGCGGCGAAGATGTCGCGGACGGATGCTCAAAGAACGCTCGAATCGCAGGTGAAGCAGCAGTTCGAGCAGGTGCTGGTAGCGCAGGATGCGCTGAGCTTCGCCCGAGAGGTGCAGAAAGGCACCACCCGGATGCTCGAGCTCACCGCTACGCGCTATCGAGCCGGCGCGATTTCGGAAGCCGACCTGGCGCGCGTGGAAACCACCAAGTTGGAGGCGGACCAGGCGGTCAACGTGGCAGAGCAGACGGTCCGGCTGGCTCAGGTTGCAGTGGCGCTACTGCTGGGGATGCGCTCGGAGATTCCGGAGTTCGTGGCCGAGCAACCGGAGCTGCTGCGCTACTTCGTTCCGCCGCCGCTCGCCGACATCTCGGCCAAGTCGCTGCTGGCGGATGCGCTCGCGCACCGCCCCGATCTTCAGGCCTTGCGATTCCAGCGCGCTCGCGCGGAGGCGGCCGTCTCGCTGGCCAAGCGCCTTCGGGTGCCGGACTTCGCGCTCTCCCTTCAGTACACGCAGCAGGGGAACGGCGGCACAGGATCGATCACCCCGCCGACGTTTACCTTCGGGCTGTCCACACCGCTTCCGATTTTCTACCAGCAGCAGGGAGAGGTTCAGAAGGCAGAGGCGGACTACCGCACGCAGCTCCTCCTGTTCGCGAAGCTGGAGAGCCAGGTGACCTCCGACGTGGAGAGCGCGCTGGCGGGCTTCGTCGCATCGCAGCGGCTGGCGACGCGAATGGACGGCAGGCTGTTGGAGAGCGCCAAGCGCGCCAGGGATTTGGTCTCTCTCCAGTACGAGAAAGGCGCAGCGTCGCTCCTGGAGTTCCTCGACGCGCAGCGCACGTACATCACCATCGCGCTGGAGCGGCTGCAGATCGTCGGAAACTACTGGACCTCCGTGTTCAAGCTGGAGCAGGCGGTCGGAAGGGAGTTCAGCCCATGAGGACCGCGACGCTCTCATTGATTTGGGCGGTGGGGCTCGGCGCCTCCGCTTGCCGTTCGCAGGGCCAGGAGACCGACACCCCCCGAGCGCCGCCGGGCGAAGCCTGGCTCACGCCGCAGCAGGTTGAAGAGGCCAAGATCAAGCTCGCCGTGGCGGGCGAACAGAAGCTGGAGGCCTTCCTCTCCGTGGGCGGTAAGGTGACGTTCGACGACCTTCGCGTCACCCACGTCTTCTCGCCGGTGTTGGGTCGCGTGGTGAAGGTGCTCGCGCAGCTCGGGCAGCGGGTGAACAAGGGAACTCCGTTGGCCTTGATCTCCTCGCCGGACGTGGGCAATGCGTTTTCCGATCTCGCCAAGGCTCAGGCGGATCTCGACGCCGCGACGAAGGAGTACCGCCGCCAGCAGGAGCTTTACGAGGCGCACGCGGCACCGAGAAAGGACTACGAGGCCTCGGAGGGCGCGTACAAGAAAGCCAGGGCGGAATACGCGCGCGCCGAGCAGAAGGCCAAGCTCCTGCGCGTGGCGAGCGCCAACGATGGAACCCAGGAGTACACCCTCCGCTCTCCCATCGAGGGGCGGGTGGTGGCGCGCAACGTCAACCCCGGCGTGGAGGTGCAGGGGCAATATTCCGGCGGAACCGCGGTCGAGCTGTTCACCATCGGCGAGCTGGATCCGGTCTGGGTGCTGGCGGACGTTCCGGAGATGGACGTCGGCCGCGTGCACAAGGAATCGCCGGTCACGATTCGCGTGGTGGCCTATCCGGACAAGACTTTCGAAGGTCGAGTGGACTGGATCTCCGACGTGTTGGACCCGACGATGCGCACCGCAAAGCTCCGTTGCGTGATCCCCAACCCCGATCTCCTGCTCAAGCCGGAGATGTACGCATCGGTGGCGGTGTCCGGGCTCACCGTGCGCGGATTGGCGATCCCGCGATCCGCAGTGCTGCGACTCGGCGAGCAGGCAGTGGTGTTCGTGGCGCGCGGCCGAACGGAGGATGGCCGGCTGCGATTCGAGCGCCGCCCCGTCCGGATCGAGGAGGAGGACGTAGGCGGCCTGGTGCCGGTGGTCCGAGGGGTGGAGCAGGGCGAAACGATCGTCATCGATGGGGCGATCATTCTCTCCGGGATGACCTAGAGCCATGGTGCAAAAGCTGGTCAGCGCGGCGTTGAAGTTGCCGGCCGTGATCCTGGTCCTCTCGATGGGAATCTTCGGTCTGGGGCTGTACGCCTACTCGCAGCTGGACATCGAGGCGTATCCGAATCCAGTCCCACCGATGATCGAAGTGATCACCCAGCCGTCCGGGTTGAGCGCCGAGGAAGTCGAGCGCTACATCACGGTCCCGCTGGAAAACGCGCTGAGCGGAATGATCGACCTGGACCACATCCGCTCGCAGTCCCTGTTCGGTCTGTCCGACGTGAAGTGCTACTTCAACTGGCACGTCGACTATTACACGGCACAGCAGCGGGTGATCAATCGCCTCAGCTTCGTACAGCTGCCGAACAACCTCACGCCGCAGCTCTCGCCCTGGAACGCCATCGGCGAAGTCTATCGCTATCAGCTGAAGGGCAAGGGCTACACGCTGCCGGAGCTGAAGGCTGCGCAGGACTGGATCCTGGAGAAACAATTCAAGCAGGTGCCCGGCGTGATCGACGTGGTCGGCTTCGGCGGTGAGACCAAGCAGTATCAGATCCAGGTCGACCCGATCCGCCTCCGGGGCCGAGGAGTGACGCTGCCTCAGGTGCTCTCCGCGGTGGGAAACGCCAACCAGAACGTCGGAGGAGGGCGGCTGACCCTGGGCGAGCAATCGTTCAATGTCCGAGGAACCGGTCTGATCCACAGCCTCAAGGACATCGAGGAGATCGTGGTCACCGAGAAGAACGGCAACCCGGTGCGGGTCCGCGATCTCGCGGCGGTGCTGATCGGCGCAACGCCACGGCTTGGGATGGTCGGCAAGGGAGAAGAGGCGGACATCGTGGAAGGGATAGTCTTGATGCGCTACGGCGGAGATTCGCTGAAGACCATCGAGGGCGTGCACCAGCGCGTGGAGCACATCCGCAAGTATCACCTGCTGCCGCCGGGAATGGACCTGGAGTCGTATTACGACCGGTCGCACCTGGTGAAGGTCACCACCCATACCGTGCTGGAGAATCTGTTGGTCGGAATGCTCCTGGTGACGCTGGTGCTGTGGGCATTTCTCGGGCATACGCGCGCGGCGATAATCACCGCAGTGAACATCCCGCTGGCGCTGCTGGCCGCGTTCATCGGGATGATCGCCTCCGGCACGCCGGCGAACCTGATCTCGCTGGGGGCAGTGGACTTCGGCATCGTGATCGACTCCACGGTGATCATGATGGAGAACATCTTCCGCCACGTGGCCAGGGGGCGGGGCAAACGCTTCGAGCGGATCACCGCCGCGGCCCGGGAAGTGGGCACGCCGATGTTCTTCTCCACCTTGATCATCGCGGTGGCCTTCATCCCGCTGTTCACCCTGAGCGGAGTGGCGGGGGTGATCTTCTCGCCGATGGCGCACACGTACGCGTTCGCCATCGGCGGTGCGATCCTGCTGGCGCTGACCCTCACCCCGGTTCTCGCGCTCCGCTTTCTGAAGACCAAGCAGATCGTCGAGGAGGAGGAGCACGAGAACTGGCTGATGGCTCGGCTGAACCGATTGTACCGTCCGATCTTCAGCTTCGCCCTGCGTCGAAAGAAGACTGCGGTGGCGCTCTCCGCCGCGGCGGTGGTCGGCTCGCTGGCTCTGGTCCCGCTGCTCGGACGGGAGTTCATGCCCAAGTTGGAGGAAGGGAACTTCTGGATTCGGGCCACGCTCCCGCTTTCGGTTTCGCTTGAGCAGTCATCCAAGTACGTGGGACGGATGAGGTCCATCCTGCTGGGCTGTCCCAGCGAGCAGCTCGGGAGCTGCGACATGGCCCATCGATCCCATCCGGAGATTGCCACGGTGGTTTCACAGCTCGGCCGGCCGGACGACGGCACCGATCCCGCCGGTTTCTACAACATCGAGCTGTTTGCGCCGTTGAGCCCCTCCAGTGATTGGAGAGCTGGAATGACCAAGGCCAAGCTCACCGACGAGCTGTCGAGCCAATTGGGGGAGGCCTTCCCGGGAGTGGTCTTCAACTTCTCGCAGATGATCGCCGACAACGTCGAGGAGGCGATGAGCGGCGTCAAGGGGGAGAACACCGTCAAGGTGATCGGCCCCGACATCCGAGTGAACGAGCAGAAGGCGCAGGAGATCCTGCAGGTGATGTCCACCGTCCGAGGCATCCAGGACCTGGGCATGTTCCGCTCGCTCGGCCAGCCGAACATCCGGATCGCGCCGGACCGAACGCAAGCGGGACGCTATGGCTTGAACGTCGGGGAGGTGGAGGCAGTGGTGCAAGCGGCGATCGGCGGGCAAGCGGTGACCCAGGTCTACGAGGGCGAGAAGCACTTCGATCTCACCGTTCGCTGGGCGCCGGAGTATCGGAAGGATCTGGCTACCATCCGCACCATCCCCGTCTCCTCGCCCGATGGGGCGCAGATCCCACTCGGCCAGTTGGCGCAGGTCGTGGAGGAGGAGGGGCCTTCGCTGATCTATCGGGAAGACATACAGCGATACGTACCGGTGAAGTTCTCGGTGCGAGGACGCGATCTCGCCTCCACCATCGAGGAAGCGCAGCGAAGGATCGAGCAGAACGTCAAGCTTCCCTATGACACGCACCTGGAATGGGCCGGCGAGATCAACCAGCTTCGCGAGACGACCCAGCGGCTGTTCGTGATCATCCCTTTAACCCTGGTTCTGATCACCTTCCTGGTCTACGTGACGGTGAGAAACTGGATCGACACCCTGGTTGTGCTGGTCGGGATTCCGGTGGCCTGCACGGGAGGAATCTTGGCGCTGGTACTGACCGGAACCCATTTTTCGATCTCCGCGGCGATGGGTTTCATTTCCATCTTCGGCATCGCCATCCAGGACTCGTTGATCGTCGTCACCTACGCGCAGCGCCTGTGGGAACAAGGTCACGACCTGGTGGAGGGCGCGCGTCTGGCGGCAGAGCGAAGGCTGCGCCCGGTTCTGATGACCACTTGCGTGGCGATGCTCGGGCTTCTTCCCGCCGCGCTGTCGCACGGAATTGGGTCCGAGACACAGAAGCCGCTGGCGCAGGTGGTGATCGGCGGCGCGTTGATCCTCGCCGTCGTCCCCCGGCTGCTGCAGCCCGCGCTGTTGGTCTTGGCCCACCAGCGCCGCTCGCGCCTGGAAGAACCGGGCGAACCCGAGCTCGTTCCGGGCATTCTCCCCAGCTGATCCGGCCGGCCGCGCTCGAGCGGCCTTCCATTGCCCAAAGGCTCTTCTTCTCGCCTTGCGCTCGACCTGCTGGCAAGCTGAGCCGTTCGGTAAATGGTCCAGAAACTCGTCACCGCGGCGTTGCGCGTCCCCTCGATCATCATCGCCCTCTCGGTGGCGGTCCTGGCGATCGGTCTGTACGCCTACTCGCAGCTGGACATCGAGGCGTACCCCAACCCGGTGGCGCCGATGATCGAGGTGATCACCCAACCGGCGGGGTTGAGCGCTGAGGAGGTGGAGCGCTACGTCACCATCCCGCTGGAAAACGCGCTCAGCGGCATGCTGGACCTGGAGCACATTCGTTCGCAGTCGCTCTTCGGCCTGTCCGACGTGAAGTGTTACTTCACCTGGAAGCCAGACTACTACACAGCTCAGCAGCGGGCGATCAACCGCTTGAGCTTCGTGCAGCTGCCCAACAACCTCACGCCCCAGCTCTCGCCCTGGAACGCGATCGGCGAGGTGTATCGTTATCAGCTAAGGGGCAAGGGCTATTCGGCGGCGGACTTGAAGACCGCGCAGGATTGGATCCTCCACAAGCAATTCAAGCAAGTCCCCGGGGTGATCGACGTGGTCAGCTTCGGGGGTGAGACCAAGCAGTATCAGGTGCAGCTGGATCCGCTGCGGCTGCGGGCGCACGGCGTGGCGTTGCCACAGGTGCTGACCGCGGTGGCCAATGCCAATCAGAACGTGGGCGGCGGACGGATCACGCTCGGCGAGCAGTCCTTCAACGTCCGGGGCACGGGGCTGATCCAGTCGCTCAAGGACGTCTCGGAGATCGTGGTCGCGGAGAAGAACGGAGTTCCGGTGCGGATCAGGGATCTGGCCGCGGTGGTGCTCGGCGCGGCGCCAAGGCTGGGAATCGTCGGCAAGAACGAGGAGCCGGATATCGTGCAGGGAATCGTGCTGATGCGCTACGGCGGCGACTCGCTGAGGACGATCCAGGGCATTCACCAGCGGGTGGATCACATCCGCCGGAACCATCTGCTCCCGCCGGGGATGGAGCTCGAGCCCTACTACGACCGCGCCAGCCTGGTGAAAGTGACCACGCACACGGTGCTCGAAAATCTTTTGATCGGCATGGTGCTGGTCACGCTGGTGCTCTGGGCGTTCCTGGGGCACACCCGGGCGGCGCTGATCACCGCGGTCAACATTCCGCTCTCCCTGCTGTTGGCATTCGTGGGGATGGTGGGCACCGGCACGCCGGCGAACCTGATCTCGCTGGGCGCGGTCGACTTCGGGATCGTGATCGAGTCCACGGTGATCATCGTGGAGAACATCTTCCGCCATCTCAGCGGTCACGGCCGAGGCAGCCGGTTCGACCGCATCACGCTCGCCGCGGGCGAGGTGGGCAACCCGATGTTCTTCTCCACCTTGATCATCGCCGTGGCGTTCATACCGCTGTTCACCCTCACTGGGGTGGCCGGGGTGATCTTCTCCCCCATGGCGCATACCTACGCGTTCGCCATCGGCGGCTCGATCCTGCTCGCCCTCACCCTCACCCCCGTGCTCGCCGAGCGATTCTTGAAGAGCGAGGGCGGGGTCCGGCAGGAGGAGCGCGAGCACCGCTTGATGACTTTCTTGAACCGGCTCTACCAGCCGATCTTCCGGTTCGCGCTGCGGCGGAGCAGGACGGCGCTGGCGATCGCCATCGTCCCCGTGGTGGCCGCTTTCGCGCTGCTGCCTTTCTTGGGAAGGGAGTTCATGCCCAAGTTGGAGGAAGGTAACTTCTGGATTCGCGCCACCCTGCCGCTCTCCGTCTCGCTCGAGCAGTCGTCCAAATACGTCGGCCGGATGCGATCGATCCTGCTGGGGTGCACCAACGAGCAGGTGGGCTCCTGCGACATGGCGCACCGCGCGAATCCGGAGATTGCCACGGTGGTCTCGCAGCTCGGCCGACCGGATGATGGAACAGATCCAGCGGGTTTCTACAACATCGAGCTGTTCGCGCCGCTCACCCCTTCCAGCCATTGGCGACGCGGGATGACCAAGGCGAAGCTGACCGATGACCTCTCCAAGAAGCTGAGCGAGTCTTTTCCGGGGGTGGTGTTCAACTTCTCCCAGATGATCGCCGACAACGTGGAGGAGGCGATGAGTGGGGTGAAGGGCGAGAACACGGTGAAGGTGATCGGCCCGGATCTGCGCATGAACGAGGCGAAGGCCGCCGAGATCCTGTCCGTGATGTCCGGCGTGCCGGGCGTACAGGATTTGGGAATGTTCCACTCGCTCGGCCAGCCGAACGTCCGGATCATTCCCGATCGCATGCAGGCCGGCCGCTACGGGTTGAACGTGGGCGACGTGGAGGCGGTGGTGCAAGCGGCGATCGGCGGACAGGCGGTGACCCAGGTCTACGAGGGCGAGAAGCACTTCGATCTCACGATCCGTTGGGCACCGCAGTACCGCAAAGACATCGAGGCGATCCGAAACATCCCGGTCCCATCCCTGGACGGTGCGCTGATTCCGCTCGGGCAGGTGGCGCAGGTGTTGGTGGAGGAGGGACCCTCGATGATCTACCGCGAGGATATCCAGCGATACGTGCCGGTGAAGTTCTCGGTGCGCGGACGGGATCTGGCGTCCGCGGTGGAGGATGCCCAGCGCAAGGTCGCTGAGAAGGTCAAGCTCCCCTACGACGCGCATCTGGAGTGGGCCGGCGAGATCAACCAGCTCAACGAGGCGATCGGACGGCTGATGATCATCATTCCGCTCACCCTGCTGTTGATCACCTTCCTGGTGTACCTGTCGGTGAAGAACTGGGTGGACACACTGATCGTGCTGGCCGGCATTCCCGTCGCCTGCACCGGTGGCATTCTCGCGCTGCTGCTCACCGGAACGCATTTCTCCAGCTCGGCGGCGATGGGATTCATCTCCATCTTCGGAATCGCGATCCAGGACTCGCTGATCGTGGTCAGCTACGCGCAGCGCCTGTGGAAGAAGGGTCACGACGTGGTGGAAGGCGCTCAGCTTGCCGCCGAGCGGGGATTGCGTCCGGTGCTGATGACGACCTTCGTGGCGATGCTCGGATTGCTCCCCGCCGCCCTGTCGCGCGGCATCGGGTCGGAGACGCAGAAGCCGCTCGCGCTGGTGGTGATCGGCGGGGCCCTGGTGTTGACGTTGCTACCGCGCTTGCTGCAGCCCGCGCTCCTGGTGCTGGCCCATCAGCGACAGCCCAGCGTGCCCCAAGTCGCGCGCGAAACAATCCAACCCAGCGCCCATTCCTGACACGTTTCGCATCGACACCCGGGCAGCGCGCGTTATAGCTCTACCTCGGAAACAGATGACGTCCGGCAACCGTCACCTCCTGAGATTGTGCGCGTTGATTTCCTGCTTCGGCACCGCTCTGTTTTCCTGCCATTCCGGCGAGCCGCGTGCCGCGCCTGCGGCGTTTCCCCGCGTGCGCGTCGAGCAGGCTGCGCTTGGCCCGGTCGATCAGGTCGTCACCCTCACCGGAGTATTGGCCGCGGCGCCGGGGCGGGACATCAAGCTGGGAGCACTGGTGCAGGGCCGCCTGGCCAAAGTCAATGTCGCGGAAGGCGACCTGGTGAAGGCAGGGGCGGTGTTGGCCGAAATCGAGAGCGGCCCCGTGGCCGACGAGCTCAGCCAGGCGGAAGCGACCGCCAAGGAGGCGGAAGCCGCGGCCCAGACAGCGGACGCCAAGTGGACGCGCACCGAGGACCTTCGGCGGCAGGGCGCTGCTGCGGCCCAGGATGCAGAAGCGGCGCGCGCCGCCGCCATCTCCGCTCGAAGCGCCAACGCCCGGGCCAAAGCGGCGGTGGGCCTGGCTCGCCGCAGGCTGACCCGAGCTGAGATCAAAGCGCCCTTTGACGGCGTGGTGGTGACTGTTTTCGCCCGGGGCGGCGAGAGCGTGGATGGAAATGGTCAACCGATCGTGGAGATCGCCGCGCCGGATCCGGTGGAGCTGCGCGCTTCGGCCTCGCCGCGACAAGCAGCGCGACTTCGCGCTCAGATGCGGGCCATCGTTCGGGTGGAGAGCCTCGCCATCGAGCGGGAGGCCGAGGTGCTGGCGATCTCCCCGGCCGCCGACGCCGCGACAGGAAACATCCTGGTCCGCGTCCGCGCGCGCAATTCGGACGGAGCGCTCAAGCTGGGCATGCTCGGGCGCGCATCCATCGTGGTCGGTCACCTCGACTCGGCCGTGTCGATTCCCTCTTCGGCGATCGTTCCCGCACCCGATGGAGGAACGGCCGTGGTGGTCGCACCGGGCGGAGTGGCCAGCTCCGTTCCGGTGACCATCGACTTCACCACCGATGGGCGCAGCGTGATCGGATCCGGCCTCGACGGAGGAGAAGAAGTGATCACCGAGGGTGGTTATGCCCTGCCCGACGGCGCTCGCGTCGAGGTCACCCGGTGAACGCGCTGGGCTGGCTTCGCAGGCACGAAGCCGGAATCGCCGTGCTGGTAGGCGCCGCTTGCTTCTTTGGAGCTTTCTCCTTGCCCAGCTTGCCCAGCGCGCTCTATCCGGAGGTGGTTTTTCCCCGGGTGATCATCGCCGCGACGCTCCCCGGAGCCAGCGCCCGGACGATGCAGCTGTCGGTCACCCGTCCGGTGGAGGAAGCGGCCACCGCGATCATCGGCGTGCGCAGAATCCGTTCGCGCACCATTCGAGCCGCCGCAGAAATCTCCATCTGGTTCGACTCTGACGCGGACATGGACCGGGCGCTCCAGCTGGTGAACGCCAAGCTGGGCGAGGTTCGCTCGGACTTGCCGCGAAACACAGGCCTGGTCGCCGAACGCGTCAGCCCCTCGTCGTTTCCGGTGCTGACCTTGGCGGTTACCGGCAACGCTCCCCCCACCACGCTGCGCGACCTGGCGGTGTACACGCTTCGCCCGCGGCTGGCGGGCCTTTCCGGCATGGGCCTGATCAAGGTGATCGGCGGAGACGTGCGCGAGGTGGAGGTGATCGTCGATCCGGCCCGGCTGGAATCCGCCAAGCTCGACTTGCCGAAGCTGGCTACCGCGGTGGCGGATGCTCTGCCGGTGGAAGCGGTGGGTCGGGTGGACATCCGCTATCGGCAGAACCTGGTGGTGGTTCGAGGGCCGATCGACGACCTGCCGCGGCTGGAGAAGACCGTGGTGGGCGGAACGGCGGACCTCCCCGTGCGGCTGGGGGACGTGGCGCGCGTTCAAGAGGCGCACGCCGACAGGCTGCTGCTGACCTCCGCCAACGGGCGGCCGGCGACCTTGGTGAATGTCGGCCGCAGGCCGGGGGCGGATGCTGTCCGGCTGGCCGACGAGGTGCGCCGCGAGCTGGATCTCTTGCGTCCCACGCTTCCGCCGGGAATCCAGGTCATCGCCACCTATGATCAGGCGGCGCTGATCGGCAAAGCAGTGACCAACGTCCGCGATGCAGTGCTGATCGGTGGGCTGCTCACGCTGCTGGTGATCGCTTTCTTCCTGCGCTCGGTGGCCGGGACCATCGCTGCCGCGGTGTCTCTCCCCGCGACGCTGCTGATGACTTTTGGCATCATGAAGCTCTCCGGAGCCTCGCTCAATCTGATGTCGCTGGGCGGGTTGGCGGTTGCCATCGGCCTGGTGGTGGACGATGCGGTGGTGGTGGTGGAGGCAGTGCACCGGCGCGTGGCGGCCGGGATGGAAAGCTGGGCCGCCAGCGCTGAGGCGCTCCGCGAGATCGGCTGGCCGGTGATCAACTCCACGCTCACCACCATCGTGGTCTTCGCGCCCCTGTCGCTTCTCTCCGGCGTCTCCGGACAGTTCTTCGCCGCGCTCGCCTTCACCTTGTGCGCGGCGGTTCTGTTGTCGCTGGGCGTCGCGCTGGGGGTGGGACCGCTGCTCTGCGCGCGACTGCTGCGCGCCCACGGGGCGGGCGCGGCGCCGTCTCATCACCGGTACCTGGCGATCTTGCGTCGCCTGCTGGCCCGACCCTGGAGGACATTGGGCGTCGGCGCGGTGGCCGCGCTCGCTCTGGCGCTTCTGGCTCGCGGCGTGGGAACCGGCTTTTTGCCCGAGTTGGACGAGGGCGCGTTCGTGGTGGACTACTTCACGCCCACCGGGACTTCGCTGCTCCAGGCGGACGAGATGGCCAGGCAGGTAGAGCACGCGGTAACCGCCGAGCCGGAAATTTCGGTGACCAGCCGGCGATTGGGAGCGGAGCTGGGACCGCCCGCCGCCACCGAGCCGTCTCGCGGAGACATCACCGTCGCGCTGCACACCGAGCGCCGGCGCTCCAGCGGTGAGGTGATCGCCTCTGCTCGGGAGCGCGTGGGCACCGCGGCGCCCGGCGTGCGGGTGGAATTCGTCGAGCTGCTGCAGGACATGCTTTCTGACCTGGAAGGCGCTTCCCAGCCGATCGAGGTCAAGCTCCTCGGACCGGACAACGCGGTGCTGAGGGAATTTGCTCCGCAGGTGGCGGCCCGCTTGAAGCGAATTCCCGGACTGGTTGATCTCTACGACGGCGTGAGCGGCTGCGCGCCAGAGCAGGAGCTGGTGGTCGATCCCGATGCCGCCGGTCGCATCGGGCTGAGCGCGATGCAGGTGGCCGATCAGGTCCGAGACGGTTTGCTCGGCCAGGTGGTCACCGCAGTGCCGCGCTTCGGCCGCATGATGGGCGTGCGGCTGCGGTTCGAGGATTCGGCGCGATTCGATCCAGAAGTTATTCAACAGATGCGCATTCGACCTTCCAACGGACCACCCGTGCCTCTTACCGCCCTGGCGGCGCTCAAGGAGCTCTGCCTTCCCGCCGAGCTGCTGGAAGAAAACCTGAGCCCGATGGTGGCCGTCACGGGTCGGTTGGAGCAGCGGGATCTGGGAAGCGTCACCGCTGACGTATCGAAGCAATTGGCCGGGCTGCAGCCACCGACCGGCGTGCACCTCGTGCTCGGAGGCCAGTACGCCAGCCAGCAGGAATCGTTTCGCGCGCTGACCCTGGTGCTGGCCTTGGCGGTGCTCGGCGTCTTCATCGTCCTGACATTTCACTTCCGGAATTTCAGCCTCCCCTTGCTGATCCTGGGCGCCGCGCCGATCGCCCTCGCCGCGGGCACCGCGGCGCTGAGAGTCACCCATGTCCCCCTGAACGTGTCGTCCTTCATGGGCTGCATCCTGCTGATCGGCCTGGTGGTGAAGAACGGCATCCTGCTGCTCGACCATGCCGAGGCTGTTCGGGCTACCGGAAAATCGGCTGTCGAGGCGGCGACCACCGGGGCCCTGGTGCGATTGCGACCGATCCTGATGACCACCTTCGCCACGCTGCTCGGGCTGGTGCCGCTGGCGCTCGGGCTGGGAACCGGGGCTGAGATTCAAAGACCTCTGGCGATTGCGGTGATCGGCGGTCTTTCCATTTCCACTGTTTCCGTGCTCTTCGGCCTCCCAGCCGCCTACGTCCTGCTTCGCTCCCGAGACGATCGAGCTCGCGCGTCCCCCCAAGCGAGCCAATCAGCGCCCTCCCCCGGCGCGAGCGACTGAGAATTTCGGCGCAATCCCTGGTGGTCAATCCCGCGTAGCAGCCGTCTACGTCTACAACCAGAGCATTGTCGCGATGGCAGGTTCTGCAGCGCGACGGGCTTTCAACGAACCGGAAGCGCTGGCTGGGGCCGAAGACTCGGCACTCGCATCGCCGCCAGCCAAATCGTGCCGCCGCCCAATCGCGCCACCCCGAGCGTGGACTCCGTCGGCTCACGTTGCGATGACTCTGACGCGAGCGAGAGCTGAGGTTTCTTGAAATACCGGACGATTTTGGCCGGATTTCTCAGAAAGCTGCTGCACTCCGCCCAAATCCCGCGATGCAAGTCTTTCGGACGGCGACGAGTCTACCTGCCGCTTGCCGAACCGGACTCGGAACTCAAGAAGTCAGCGAGCTCCGCGGGAAGCGGCGAAAAGAAGGATGCGATTGCCCCGCTTGCTGGATGCGGCAAGCTGATACGGGAGGCATGCAGCGCATGCCGAGGCAGGCGCAGGCGCCTCCATGCTTCCGGCTCGAGACATCGCCGTGAGAAGCGATCGAAGTAGCCCTCGTCCGGGCCGTAGATCTTGTCGCCGACCAGGGGAAACCCTGCCGCGCGGAGGTGGACTCGAATCTGGTGCTGTCGTCCGGTCTCCGGCAGCGCGCGAACCAGCGCGAACTCGGCCCCGTCGCGGCGAAAGCGACGAGCAACCGAGAAGGTGGTGCGAGCGGGCTTGCCTTGCTGCGGATCGACCCGCACGGCGATCCGCACCGTTGCGCTGCCTTCCGCAATCGGAGCATCGACCGCGAAGGATTCCGGGGGAGAGCCCTCGCAGATCGCCAGATACTCCTTGCGGACCTCTCCGGCCGCGAAGGCACGCATCAGCGCACGTGCAGCGGCGGCGCTTCTCCCACAGACGAGCACGCCCGAGGTCTCGCGATCCAGGCGGTGGGCCGGCCACGCCTGCAAGCTCTGGCCATACTTCTCGCGCAGCACGGCGACCAGCGTGCCGCGTTGGTAGCGCGCTGTAGGGTGGATGGGAAGGCCGGCCGGCTTGTCCACCACCAGCAGCCAAGCATCCCGGTAAATCTCCTCCACGCCGGTGGGGGTCAGCGGCTCTTCAGCGGCGCGTTTTCTCAGCCGAAACGTGAGCCCCGGGATCACCGGAGTGGACGACTTGAGCTTTCTATCGCTGAGCAGATCCCTCTCGATGATCCGCTGCACGCGGGTCCTCGACAGCCGTGGGATTTTCTGGTGCAGGTACTTGTCGAGCCGCCACCCGCTGTAGTTGGGCTCGACCACATACTCCACCTCCACGAAGCCGTCTTGGGTTCCACGCTGGCCCATTTCCCCGATATCTTCGGGGCATGCCTCGTGCGCTGGCAACCGCGCTCCTGGTTTTCTCGATCGTCCCCGGCGCGCTGGCGGAGCGGCGACTCGCCGTGGTGGAGCTCGCTACGCCCCCGAACATGGTCGCGCTGGGGGCGCAGGTGACCCGGACCGTGCTCCGCGTCGCCGCCGAGCAGAAGTACAAGGTGATTTCGCCGGAGGAGATCCGGCGCCGCCTCGGCGAAGCGGGGTTCAAGGAGTTGCAGGAGTGCGCGGAACGGGTGGCGTGCATTTCCACCAAGCTGCGCGGCATCGCCGTCGATCGCGCAGTGCTCGGCTCGCTGAATCGGGACGACAAATCGTACCTGCTGCGGCTGTGGTTGGTGGACCTGGCCTCGCTGAAGGTCACCTCGGAGGTGGACAAGGCCATCCTGATCGCAGCGCGCCGCCTTCCGCGCGACGTGGAAGCGGTGGTGCCCGGCTTCCTGCGCGGCGAGCAGGAGCCGCTCGGAACCCTCAAGCTGAGCGCCAACGTGAAGGGTGCGCAGGTCGCGCTGGACGGAAAGGAGATCGGCCTCGCTCCCATTTCCACCCGGCTCAAGCCGGGCAAGTACCAGGTGCGCGTCGAGAAAGAGCCGTACCTGCCGGTGGAGCGGCTGGTGACGGTGGAAGCCGGCGCCATCGCCGACGAGACATTCCGATTGGTGCGACCGCCCGGTGCACCGCCCGAGGCAGAGCCCGCCCCAGCGGTGGCTCGGCAGGAGCCGAGGACAGTTTCCGCCGTTTCCAGCCGCTCCGGATTTCACGTGCCCACGTTGGCGTGGATTGCAGCGGGAGTGGGCGCGGCGGCGGCGGCAACCGCGGTGGGATTCGGAGTCGCTGCGCGCAACCTGGACGACAATCTGAGCCGGGGTTACGACCCAGCGGCGGATTCGTACTCGGGCACGCGCAGCGACGCGCAAAGCGGCAAGCGCGATGCACTGATCGCCAACGTGCTCTTCGGCGTGGCGGGAGCAGCGCTGGCGACCGGCGTGGTGCTGACGATCATCGACAACCAGACGCAGAGCGCGAGCGCCGCGCTGGTCCCCGCGCCGGGCGGCGGGCGCATCCTGGTGGAAGGGCGCTTCTAGAAATGACCGTCCGGCTGCCGACGGCTCTCGCGGCAATCGCTTTTCTCGGGGCCTGCCGCTTCGGCCCAGATCCGGACAAGTCGCGCTTCTCGTGCGCTCAAAACGCAGACTGCGGATCGGGATATGAATGCGCGCTCCGCGTCAGCGACGCAGGCGGCGCTTGTTTCCCGATCGGTTACTGCGCTGCGTTCGACTTCACCAGCGACAACGCTCACTGCGGCGACTGCGCTACCGCGTGCGCGGGCCGTACCCGATGCATCGCCTCCAGCTGCCGCTCCGCATGCACCGACGGTGGGCTCACCGACTGCCAGTATCCCGCCTGCGCGGGCCTGGCGTGCTCGGCGACCGACGCTTCCGTAAACTGCGGATCGCTGCCACAGGACGGCGGCTCGCCGGACGCGGGCGGACCCGATGCGGGAACGGTGGACGGCGGGATGGCCGACGCAGGCCCGCCGCTCGTTCGCGCTTGCGTGCCGCGGGAGACCATCTGCGACGACGGGTTGGACAACGACGGAGATGGAGCGACCGATTGCGCGGACGACGACTGCGAGGGAAGAACCTGTGCCCCCGGAAAGATCTGCCGCAATTTTACGTGCCAGTAGCTGAGAGTTCTTCGCTGGTGGCTACGGGCTCAGCGCTCTTTCGAAGATCTCCGCGATCCGCGATCCGGCCTGTCCGTCCCAGCGCTCGGGCACCCTGCCCTTCTTTCCGTGCCCGCTGAGCACCTTCTGCGCTTCCAGCTTCACCCGTTCGGGGTCCGTCCCCACCACCACGTTGGTCCCCATCGTCACGGTGATCGGCCGCTCGGTGTTCTCGCGCAAGGTGAGACACGGCACGTCGAGCACCGTGGCCTCCTCCTGCAGCCCGCCGGAGTCGGTGAGGATCAACGCCGCTTGCGAGGTGAGCGAGAGAAAGTCGAGGTAACCCATTGGCTCGATCAGGCGAAGCCCCGGGTATCGGGACACGCTCGCTTCCAGTTTGCCCTCGGCGATCGTCTTGCGGGTCCTCGGGTGCACCGGGAACACCACCGGCACGCTTCGGGCAATGTGGCCGAGCGCATCGAGGAGGGCGGCGAAAGTTTCGGCGTCGTCGACGTTGGACGGCCGATGAAGCGTGCACACCGCGTACTGCCGCGGCCTCAAGCCCATCTGGCTCAGGGTGGGAAGCTTCTCCGCCCTGGATTTAAAGGCCAGCAGCGAATCGATCATCGCGTTGCCCACGAAGAAGATCCGGCTCTCCTCGATTCCCTCCTTGCGCAGATTCTCGTCCGCATCTCGGGAAGGCGTGAGCAATAGATCCGCGAGCCGATCGGTGACCATCCGGTTGATTTCCTCCGGCATCGTCCGGTCGTAGCTGCGCAGGCCGGCTTCCACATGCGCGAGCGGTATCAGCGCCTTGGCCGCAACCAGCGCGCCGGCGAGCGTGCTGTTCACGTCACCCACCACCGAGATCAAGTCGGGGTTTTCACGCGCGCAGACCTTCTCCAGCTCGACCATCACCTTGGCGGTCTGCTCGGCGTGGGATCCCGAGCCGACGCCCAGGTGAAGATCCGGCGCGGGCAATCCAAGCTCGGAGAAGAAGACGTCGCTCATGCTGGCGTCGTAATGCTGTCCGGTATGCACGATCCGCTGCCGAAGCGAGCCCCGCTCGGCGATGGCGCGGTGCACCGGCGCGACCTTCATGAAGTTCGGCCGGGCGCCCACCACGTGGAGGACCGTTTTCATGCGGAAAGAAGCTAGGCACGCGCGCCTAAGTGAGCCAGCTGGCAAGCGGTGAAAACCAGTTTAGTTGTTTCGCACGAAGCTGGCCAAGAAGCCGAGCCGAAAATGTCAGCGGCGGGTTCCCGATCGAGGGAGCCCGCCGCCGTTCTGAACACTTCGCCCGCGCGTCAGAATCGAGTTGGTTGTTTATCTACCGTAGATCGCCGCCCAGGTCAGATTGCTGTTGGGACCACCCCTGAGAGCTGCCGGCAGCGCAACCACGTAGGTGTCATCAGCGCCCATCGGGATGCTGCACTTGTAGGCGTCCGTGCAGGCCGCCGACCAGATCCCACTGTCAGACTGTGCGTAGTCCAGGCAGGCCGCGCCGCTGCTGCAGACGTACCAGTCGACGATGGACTTATCTGTGGTCACCGCCGGCAGAGGCATGCCGCAGTAGAACTGCTCGCAGGGAGCGCTGGTGGAGAAGCCCGCCGCGCACGCCTGGTGCGTATCGAAGGGACACTCGTGATTGTAGTAGTTCATCACTCCGCAGGTGGCGCTGCTTGTCCAACCGCCGAACCGGAGGTACGAGCGCTGTGGGCTCGCACTCGTGCTCACGCCCCACGGATAGTTAGGCAAGCTATATTGCCTGTTCCAATTCGCGTCGTAGGCGATCAGGGCAGCGTTGTGGAGCCCGATGCCGGTTGCATTGTTGCAGAGATTCCAGCTCGGGCAGCGCTGCACTTCGCCCTCGGCCCGGTTGATCGCGAGCTTGTAGGGAACGGACGTGGTCGGGACGCGAGGCCTCTTGATCTCAGGGTTGCCTGGAGTTTTCGCCCAGTTCTTCACCTGAATCGAGCCACTGCCGCTGTTGGGGGTGGTGGCAGCGGTGGTCAGACGCCAATCGCTCGCATACGAGCAGATCACCGGATCCTGATTGGCCTGGTCCGCGTAGCTTTGATACAGCTTCACGTCGATCAGACCATAGAGATCCCCATTGCAGGTCCCGCCGTTGTAGCAGTTGCCGGCGATGCCCTGGCTCGCGGCTTCGAAGTACCAGAAGTAATCGGTGCAACCCGAGCTCGGATACGGGCTGGCGCCGCAGTTGGATGTCTCGACCTCTCCCTGGTTCAGCTCGCCTGGACTCTGCGCAGCCAATGCCAGCGAATCGAAAGTTCCGCTGGGGTTGCCAGCGTAGGCATTCTGCAGATTGCGCGTGTGGTACGGGCTGACGTGCACACCGCTTCGATTCGTCTGTGTCTTGAGTGCGATGGCGGCGATGTACGTTGCCCCTTTCGAGCTTCCGTCGCTGTGGGAGTCATACGGGTTGAGGTTCCACGCAGTGTTGGAGGCGAAGCCGCCCGGCAACGGATCCCTCGTCGACACCGCCTGGAAGATGTTCTTCCACTCCCAGTGACGAGTCCAGGTGTTTTGGCCCCAGGTGACGTTCTTCACGAAGAAGCTGCGCGGCGAGAGGTTCGGTCCAGTCGTGGCAACGCCGATCACGCCATCGCCCATGCCGCCCGCGCCGCAGAACCACTTGGAGAGACCATCGGCGGGGTCGGCGAACATGATGCACATGTAGTCGGTGTTGACGTCGTACGATTGCGGCGTATGAGATCCGACCACCGGGTTGCCATACCCGTCGTCGATGTTCACCAGAATCAGCGGACGAATAGCCAAATCAGCGCAGGCGATGGCCATACCCATGAATACCTGGTGCTGAACGAAGGTGACTCCGTCGCCACTATCAATTGGCACCACCACCGGGTCGCCCGGATTGTGCAGCCCGTCATAATAAGGGCTGCTCGCGTCCGGCCACACCAGCTGGTCGAAGCTGCCTTTGAGCGTGATGAACTTCGGCAGCGTGTACTTGATGCTAATGCCTGGGGAAGGGAAGGTGGGGCTAATCAGCGTCTTGGCCAGAGCGCTGGGCGGGCAATAGTTATCAATGTCCGCCGGCGTGAGCTGGCTCAGGTCAAGACCCGCGGGAATGCTGGCGGGAGGCTGTGTTGCCACCAAGCCTACGTTGACTCCTGGCAAAGCGTTGACCGCGTTGACTGCGTTGACGGCATTCACTGCGTTGACCGCGTTCACCGCGTTGACCGCGTTCACCGCGTTGACGGCATTCACCGCATTGACTGCGTTGACGGCATTCACCGCGTTCACGGCGTTCACGGCGTTGACCGCGTTCACCGCGTTGACCGCGTTCACCGCGTTGACCGCGTTATCAGCATTGACTGCGTTGACCGCCGCCTGTTTCACGGTACCGGTACCGCTCAAGCCATTGGGGGAAAAACCGCAAGCGGCGACGGCCATCGACAGCGCCAGCGCCAGGTGGCGGCAGAGCAGCCGCGCCGCTCTATCCTTCACCGTTGTATTCAAAATTGTGGACATCGCGTCCTCCTGAGGACAGTAAGAATCCGAGCCACTCAGTAGCAAAACGAGTTCCACTGACTCTGATATCCAACGATTCGATTTCATTGATTGTCTTCACTCTGGTTCAATGTATTTTAATTAGATACATGAACCGGGCGTTCTCAAGTCGCGCACGGATGGTTCACTTCGAGCACGGATTACTCAGGTGTGCCATCCGTCGCTTCAAAATTACAGTGAAGTACAGCGCCGCCACCCGTTCGCGTCGAGCCGGACCATCGAGTTGCCGGCAAACATGTCTTCGCTGAAAAAAATCAACGGCGGGCTCCCGGTCCAGGGTGCCCGCCGCCGTTCTGATCACTTCGCCCGCGCGTCAGAATTGAGTTGTTTGTCTACCGGCCATTGACTGCCGCCCAGGTGAGGTTGCTGTTGGGACCGCCGCTGAGCACCGAAGGCAGCGCGACGATATAGGTGTCATCACCGCCCATGGGGATGCTGCACTCGTAGCTACCGGCGCAGGCCAGCGACCAAATCCCGCTGTCGGACTGGGCGTAGTCCTGGCAGGCTGCGCCGCTGCCGCAGACGTACCAGTCGACCGGCGATTTATCAGACGTCACCACCGGGAGAGGCATGCCGCAGTAGAAGCCCTCGCAAGGAGAGGTGTTGGAGAAACCGGGAGCGCACTGTTTGTGCCCATCGTAGGGGCACTCTTTGTTGTAAAGAGTAGCGCAGTAGCTTGGGCTGGTGCCGTTGGGCAGCCAGCCGCCGAAGCGCAGGTATGAACGCTGCGGCGTGCTGGTGCTGCTGACGCCGAACGGGTAATCACGCACGCTGTACTTCTTGTTCCAGCTCGCGTCGTAGGCAACCAGGACCGCGCTGTGGACCGTGCTGCCGCAGAGGTTCCAGGAGGGGCAGCGCTGCACCTCACCCTCGGCCCGATTGATGGCCAACGCATAGGGGACGGACGTGGTTGGCACTCGGGGGCTCTTGATGACCGTGCCAGTGGAGTTAGCCGCCCAGTTCCTCGCTCGAATCGAGCCACTGCCGCCGTTAGGCGTGGTCGCAGCGGCCGAAATCTTCCAGTCGTTAGCCCACGAGCAAATCACGGGGTCGCTATTCGCCATGTCGAAGTAGCTCTGATAAATCTTGGTATCAACCAGACCGACGATGTCTCCAGCGCAGGTGGCGCTGTTGCACAAACCAACGTTGCCCTGGCTGGCCGTATCGAAGTACCACATGTAGTCGGTACATCCAGAGCTGGGATAGGGGCTGACGCCGCAGTTGCTCGTCTCGATTTCGCCCTGGTTCAGCTCGCCCGGATTCTGCTGGGCCAATGCCAGCGAATCGAAGGTGCCGCTCGGGTTGGCAGCGTAGGCATTCTGCAGGTTGCGGGTGTGGTACGGGCTGATGTGCACGCCGCTTCGATTGGTGTTGGTCTTGAGCGCGATGCCAGCGATGTAGCTGTTGCCTTTCGAGGCGCCGTCCGCATGGAAGTCGTAGGGGTTCAGGTTCCATGCATTGTCACTCGCAAAGCCGTAGGGCAGCGGGTCCCTGGTCGACACGGCCTGGAAGACGTTCCTCCACTCCCAGTGACGATTCCAGGTGTTTTGACCAAAGGCGAGGCTCTTCAGGTAGAAGCTGCGCGGCGAGACGTTCCCCGCCTTGCTCGTCGTGACGCTTCCCACCACGCCCTCAGCCAGTCCGCCCGCGCCGCAGAACCACTGAGGCTGGCGCGTGGCCAGATCCGACATATCCGGGTTGGCGGTAGCTGGGTCGGTAAACATGACGCACATGTAGTCGGTGTTGGTGTCATACGCTTGCGGCGTTTGCGAGCCCACCACCGCGTTGCCGTACCCGTCGTCGATGTTCACTAAGATAAGCGGACGGACTGCCAGATCGGCGCAGGCAATGGCCATGCCCATGAATACCTGGTGCTGCACCAAAACGCCGTCGCCCCGATCGACGCCCACCACCACGGCCCCGCCGTCGTGAATGCCATCGAAAGACGGGCTGGTGCTGTCCGGATAGGTCAGCTGGTCAAACGTACCCTGTAGGGTAGCGAAATCCGGAAGCGTATAATTGACCACGATGCCGCTGGGGAAGAGCGTGTTGTACATCGTTTTGGTCAAAGCAGTCGGCGGGCAGAAAGCGTCGATCTCCGATGGCGTGAGATGGCTCAAGTCCGCCGGTGCGGAGTTCTTGACCAGTGTCGGCGATAGGCCAAGGTTGGCGAATGGCAGCGCTTTCACGGCGGTGAGCGAGTCGATGGTGTTGACTGCGTTCACCGCGTTGACTGCGTTCACGGCGTTGACCGCGTTCACAGCGTTGACCGCGTTCACTGCATTGACCGCGTTCACAGCGTTGACTGCGTTCACTGCATTGACCGCGTTCACCGCGTTGACTGCATTCACAGCGTTGACTGCGTTGACCGCATTGACCGCGTTGCTCGAGGCCTGGCGGCTGCTGCCCGTCTCCTCGCCGGGTACCTTGGAATCCATCTTGGGGGAAAAACCGCAAGCGGCGACGGCCATCGACAGCGCCAGCGCCAGGTGGCGGCAGAGCAGCCGCGCCGCTCTATCCTTCACCGTTGTATTCAAAATTGTGGACATCGTGTCCTCCTGAGGACAGTAAGAATCCGAGCCACTCAGTAGCAAAACGAGTTCCACTCACTTTGATATCCAACGATTCGATTTCATTGATTATCTTCACTCTGGTTCAATGTATTTTAATTAGATACATGAACCGGGCGTTCTCAAGTCGCGCACGAATGGTTCACCTCGAGCACGGATTACTCAGGTGTGCCATCTGTCGATTTGAAATCACAATGGAGTAAGGGCGCCTTTTGTTTACATCCCGTTGACCGCCCAGGGGAGGTCACCGGCGTTGGCCGCCACTTCGTCTCTCAAGGAGGGCGGCAGAGCAACCACGTAGGTGTCCTGATCGGCCATGGTGATGTCACAGGTTGCGGAGCTCAAACAGACCAGCTGCCAGGCCGAGGCGTTGGAGCTCGAGTCCGAGCAACCCGTCCCGGAGCAGATGTACCAGTCCATCTGCGATGCATCCGCGGTCACCGCCGGGATCGGCATCCCGCAGAGGAAATCCTCGCAGGGGTTGTTGGTGATCAAGCTGGCCGGGCAATGCAGGTGGGTGTCATAGGGTGGGTTGCCGAAGCGCAGAAAGGATCCGCTCCAGGGATACTCGCGGACGCCGGGGAGCTTGTTCCAGTTCTGGTCGAACGCGAGCAGCATCACGTTGTGACTACCCGTTTGATTTGAGCCTTCACACAGGTTCCAACTGGGACAGCGCTGGGTCTCGCCCTGAGCTCGGTGCACCGATAACCGGTAGGGGGTGGTCGGCATCTTGAGCTGTTTCAGCGTACGGCCGCTGAGATCCGCGGCCCAGTTGATCCCGCGCGGAATGTATTGGACGGAGGCGATCGGGAGGTTCCAGTCTTTCTGCCAGGAACACACCACCGGATCGGAGTGGGCCATGTCGTAGTAGCCCTGCGTCACGGTGAAGTCCACCAGGCCAAAGAAGTCGCCATTGCCCTGCGGCCCGGTGCCGGTACCAGCGCGGCCATTGCTGAGCAGCTCGAACCAGGTGAAATAGTCGGTGCAGCCCGGGCTCGGCTCGGTCCCGCAGCCGCTGATTTCCACCTCGCCCTGGTTCAACTCGCCGGGGTTGAGCGATGCCAAGGCGAGGGTGTCGATGGTGCTACCCGGATTGGCCGCGGCAAAATCCTGCACGTCGTGCGTGTTGTACGGGCTGATGTGAACACCGCTCCGATTGGTATTCACCTTCAGCGCAATCCCGGCCACGTAGTCTGGACCCTTCGAGGTGCCGTCCGCATGGAAGTCGTTGGGGTTCAAATTCCAGGCGTCGTCATGGGCAAACCCGGTCTGCAGCGAGGGATCGATCCGCTTGGCCACCGGCGCCAGGATCCGTTCCCATTCCCAGTGGTGATCCCAGGTGTTCGGTCCCCATTTGAAGCTCTTCAGGAAAAAAGTCCGGGGCGAGTTGTTGGTCGAGGCGATCCCCACCACGCCGTCGCCCAGCTCCCCACCGCCGCAGAACCATTTGGTCTGCTCGTCCGCCGGATCGGCGAACTGAATACACATATAGTCCAAATCGCCGTTGTATGAGCCGATCGTGTCAGCGCTGTCGCTTTCGGAAGCGCTAAACTTGGGCGTGACCGGGCCCAGGAACAATGGACGGATCACCAGGTTGCTGCAGGCGATCGCGAAACCTTGATAGATCCGGTGTGGCGTGCTCGAACCGTCGGGATTGTCGAGGTTGACGATGACCTGATCGCCCGGATTGCCGATGCCGTCATAGTAAGGACTATCGGCATCGGGATAAACGACCTTCTCGAAAACGGCGGAGAGGGTGGCGAACTTGGGAAGGGTGTACTGAATCCAGATTCCCTGCGGGAAGGCAGTGCTGGTGAGGAATTTGCTGATCGAGCTCGCCGGGCATTGTTCATCGATCTGCTTGGGCGTGAGCGCTGCCAAATCCATGTTGGCCACGGTGTTTACCGGCGCCGCCACTTTGTAGCCGAGGTTGATCGCCGGCAGACCGTTCACTGCGTTGACGGCGTTCACTGCGTTGACGGCGTTGACGGCGTTCACTGCGTTGATCGCGTTGACCGCGTTGACGGCGTTGATCGCGTTGACGGCGTTCACCGCATTGACGGCGTTCACTGCATTGACTGCATTCACCGCGTTCACGGCATTGACGGCGTTGTCAGCATTGACGGATGGCTGCCGGCCATCGCCTCGCGCCGGCCGATCCGAATCAGCCTTGGGAGTGAAACCGCACGCCGCTGCCGTCAAACACACGGCCAACAAATCGGGGCGCACAACCGTGTTCAGCGGATACGTCCGCAAACCGCGAGATCTCCACATCGGCTGATACCTCCAACTGAAAAAGGAGAGTGAGGGCCCCGAGTAAGCAAATCGGATTCCAGCGGCGTTTTGGTAAGGACTGGTAATTGTTTTGGTTTTGATACATGTGTTGAAAGTAGGCACCTGTTCGACTCGTGCGCTTCTCGAGCGCTGATCGACACAGCGTGCGCACGATCGCGCATTGAGCCTGGGGATTAGTCCCAGCCGGGCGCGAGTTGGGCATTTCCTGTAACAACTCGCGCTCGCGGAAGTGGCTGGCGGAAAAAGTCAGCGGCGGGCTCCCGGTCCAGGGTGCCCGCCGCCGTTCTGATCACTTCGCCCGCGTGTCAGAAATTCTGGTTGTTTGTCTACAGACCGCCGTTCACCACCATCCAGCCGAGGTCCGCGGCGGCTTGCGCCGGGTCGGTGAGGGCGGGCTCCAACGAGAGCGGCGCGCTCACGAAATACACGTCCTGGTCCGCCATGGTGAGGGTGCACTGGGTGGTATTCTGGCAGGCCAATGACCACGAGCCGGCGCCGGTGCGGCAGTCGGGACCCGCGCAGATGAACCAGTCCATCGCAGAGGGCGCCTGTGCGGCGATCGCCTGTCCGCAGAGCAGCGCCTTGCAGGTCTCCGCCACGCCGGAGCAGGTGAGGGGCGCCGGTGTATTGAGGAGCGTATTGGTGCCGGCTGGCAGCAGGTTCCAGCTGTCGTCATAGGGCAGCAGAATCGCCTTGTGCGGGCCGGGTCGAGTGGAGCCATCACAGAAGGTCCAGTTCGGGCATCGCTCGCTGGTCACGCTCGTCTGCCGGTTGATCGCCAGGGTATATGCCTGGTTCGGCAGCCGGAGGTTCTTCTTCACCGTGCCGTTATAGGGAGCGGCTGCCCAGGTGATCGCGTTGTTCCAAGCATAGGAAGGCATGGTGCTCAGATTCCAATCGCTGAACCAGCTGCAGGTAACCGGCGTCTGCGATGCGGTCTGGTACCAAACGGAGGTCTTCAGATCGACCAGGCCCAAGAATTCGCCGTTGTGGCCGCTGCCGGGACCGTTGCCGATGGTACCCAAGCTGGTGATGTCGATGTAATTGAAATAATCGAAGCACAGGCTGGGGTCGGTGCCGCAGGAGCGCGTCTCCGCTTCGCCCTGATTCAGCTCGTCGGGATGGAGCTGCGCAATCGCACGGGGGTCAAACGCCGAGGCTGCGGGAACCTGCATGGTGCCGCCGCTGGCCGAGTTGAACGGAATGCCGGGGCAATTGGCGGAGGTAAACGCCTGCGTGGGCAGCTTGCTCAGATTGCACATGTAGTTCTGCACGCTGCGGGTGGTGTAAGGGCTGACGTTCACGCCGCTGCGCCAGGTGGTGGTCTTCAGCACGATGCCGGCGATGTAGTCCGCCCCCTTGGTTCTTCCATCGGCATGGTAGTCGCGAGGGTTCAAGTTCCATGCGTCGTCGTGGGCGAAGCCGGTCTGCAGGCCGGCGGGAATCCTCTTCTGGACTGGACCCAGACCGGCCGCCCACTCCCAATGATGATCCCAGGTGTTGGCGCCCCATGCGATTTGGGGCAGCACCCAGGTCCGATACGAGCTGGTCCCGTTGATGGTGACATTGCCGGTAACGCCGTCGGCCAGATTGCCCTGACCACAGAACCACTTGGACTGCAGGTCCGCCGGGTCCGCCCAGCGAACGCACATATAATCTGTATTCTCGTCGAAGGAGGCGGGCGTGTTCACATCTGGAACACGATTGCCATAACCGTCATCCGGCAAGCTCACCAGGATCAGCGGGCGAACGGCCAGGTCGCTGCAGGCGATAGCAATGCCCATGAACACCTGGTGGTCGTTGATCCCATCGCCATCGAGGTCGATCAGCACGGCGTCACCGGGATTGTGACTCGGGTCATAGTTCGGGTCGCTGCTGTCGGCGATGTTGTCTGGGTAGACGAGCTTCTCGAAAATGCTGGTGAGGGCCTGATACTTCGGAATTGTATAGGTCAGTGTCGCGCCGCTCGGGTACCGGGTCGAGGTCTGGAAACTGGTCATCGACGAGGCCGGGCAGGTGTCGTCGATCTGCTGCGGCGTGAGCTGGCTCAGGTCGGTCCCCTCCGGAATGCTGTTCGCTGATGCCAGCACCTTGCTGCTGAAGACCATCCCTCCTGGCAGGTAGGTGGACATCGCGTTCACCGCGTTGACCGCGTTCACGGCGTTGACTGCGTTCACCGCGTTGACTGCATTCACCGCGTTGACCGCGTTCACGGCGTTGACCGCGTTCACCGCATTAACCGCGTTCACGGCGTTGACTGCGTTCACCGCGTTGACTGCGTTCACGGCGTTGACTGCGTTCACCGCGTTGACCGCGTTCACGGCGTTGACCGCGTTCACCGCAGGTTGCGGTGCCGATCCAGTCCTGTCATTGCCGGGGTCTTGCGGCTCAGACTTTGGTTGGAAACCGCAGGCTGCGACAGCGATACAAAGAGCGGCGCCGAAGTAGCGCCACACCAAGCCATAATTCTTGTGTGCTGCATGCATGATTAGGGAGCTCCGATAAGTAAAAAGTTGAAAACTCTTTTGCGTTTGCTTCAGCAAGTTCCCGGCCAGCCTTGACCGCTCGTCAAACGCAACAATCCAGGCGTGTTACAAATTGTGGTAATTGTCATCACGCTGAATACATGAGCTCGGGCAGGCTCGACTTGCGCTCGCCAGGTCCAATGATTGCGCACCGCCGCGCTCGAACGGCGCACCCCCATAAAAGGCCGGCGGCGGGTCCTAACCGAGGCCCGCCGCCGTTCTGATCAACTTCGCCTGCGTGTCAGAAATGTTGGTTGTGTTTACAGCCCACCGTTCCGAAGCATCCAGCTGCAATCGCCGTCCGGATCGGCCTCAACCTGTCCCCTCAGCGTGGACGGAACGCTGATCAGATAGGTGTCCTGGTCCGCCATAGTAACGGTGCAGGTGTTGGAGTCCAGGCACGCCTCGGTCCAGGTAGCACCGGCTCCCGCGGTATTGCAGAGGGGACCGGAGCAGACCCACCAATCCATCAGGCTGCTGCCCGGCGCTTTGCCGACGATCGGCTGGCCGCAGAGGAACATCTTGCACGTCTCGTTGGGGACGCTCGTGCAGTTTGGCCCGGTGGGATTGCCCGCGAAGCTGTCCGTGCCCTTCGGCAGCAGCGCCCAGCTGTCGTTGTAGGGCACCAAGATGCCCGGGTGTGCGCCTATCCGCGTCGAGCCATCGCAGAGGCTCCAGCTGGGGCAGCGGTCCTGGGTGACATTGGACGTTCGGGAGACCGCCACGCGGTACGTCGAGTTGGGCAACCGGAGATTGCGCTTGACCGACCCGTTATACGGCGACCCCGACCAATCGATGGCATTGGTCCAGGCGTAAGAGCCCATTGAGGACCCGGTAGTGAGATTCCAGTCGTTGGCCCAGCTGCAGAGGCCTTGCTGGGCCGCGGTGACATACCAGCCGCCGATCTTCAAATCGACCAAGCCCAGGAATTCGCCGTTCTTGCCGGTGCCGGTGCCATTGCCGAGTGTGCCCTGGCTGCTGGTATCGAGATAGGTGAAGTAATTGAAACACAAGCTGCTGTCGGCGCCGCAGCTGCGCGTCTCTGACTCTCCGGGGTTGAGCTCGGCGATGTTTTGCGGCAGCTGGGCGATCGCCCGCGGGTCAAAGGTGGCGGAGTTCATCGTTGCGCCGGTGGAGGTAAACGAGATGCCGGGGCAGCTGGTATTGCTGAATGCCTGGGTCGGCAGCTTATTCAGGCCGCAGAGGTAGTTCTGCACGCTGCGCGTGGTGTACGGGCTGATGAACACGCCGCTGCGGTTGGTGGCGGTCTTCAGCGTGACGGCGGCGATGTAGTCGGCACCCTTGGTTCTTCCGTCCGCATGGTAGTCGTTGGGATTCAAATTCCATGCGTCATCGTGCGCAAACCCGGTTTGCTGCTCGGGAGGAATTCTCTTCTGGATGGGTCCGAGGATGCTGGCCCACTCCCAGTGATGATCCCATACGTTGGGGCCCCAGCTCAGCTGGTTGAGCATGAAGGTACGCGGCGAGGTGCTGTTGATCACCGCGATTCCGGTCACGCCATCGGCCAGGTTGCCTGCGCCGCAGAACCACTTGGAGATACCATCCGCGGGATCCGCAAACCTCAGGCACATGTAGTCGGTGTTCTCGTCGAATGAGGTGGGGGTGGTTGAATTCGCGGTCAGGATCAACGGACGGACGACCAGGTTGCTGCAGGCGATCGCGAAGCCCAGGAAGGCCTGATGGTCGTAGATCCCATCGCCATCGACGTCCACCCAAACGGGGTCGCCGGGATTACCTGCTTGATACGGATCGTAGTAGGGGCTGCTCGGGTCGGGGTAAACCAGCGCCTCGAAGATGCTGCTCAGCGCTTGAAACTTGGGAAAGGTATACGTAAGCCACGCGCCGCCGGTGTATTTGGTCGACGTTTGAAAAGTAGTCAGTGACATCGGCGGGCACTGGTCGTCGATCTGCTGCGGCGTGAGCTGGCTCAAGTCGACGCCATCGGCGATGGTATTCGCTGGAGCCAGGACGTTGTCCGTGACGGTCAGGCCCCCGGGCAGCGCAGTCGAAAGGGCGTTCACGGCGTTGACCGCATTCACCGCGTTGACCGCATTCACCGCGTTGACCGCATTCACCGCGTTGACCGCGTTCACGGCGTTGACCGCGTTGACTGCGTTGACCGCATTCACCGCGTTGACTGCGTTCACGGCGTTGACCGCGTTCACGGCGTTGACTGCGTTCAGCGCGTTGACCGCGTTGACCGCGTTCACGGCGTTGACCGACGCCTGCTTGGATGACCCAAACTCGTCAGCCGTGTGATTTTGCGATTCGCTCTTGGGTTGGAAGCCGCAGGCAGCCACGCTGATACAAAGCGCGGCGGCCAAGTAGCGGCGCACCAATCCGTCTCGTTTATCTGTCACTGCATGTATCACTTGAATCTCCAGGCAAGAAAGGTTGAAAATCCTTTTGCTCATTAACGTAGCAAGAGCTCGGCCAGCGGCGATTGGCATGCCGAATGCCTGAATCGGACTTCTTACAAACGGCGCGATTTGTCATCACGGTGAATACATGAGACTGGACGAGCGCGACTCGCGCACGGTCGGTCCAACGAACGCGCACGCCGGGGTATCCGACAAAAGAGCAAACGATGAGACCAGGCGTGGATTTCTCCGCTCAGGGCAACCGGTACAAAACGAACGGACCCCCGCTCGTCCCGAGCGTAGCCGAAGGCGAAGTCGAGGGACCCGAGCGGCCTCTCGACTCCGCTTCGCTACGCTCGAGGTGATCGGGGGCCGGCTAGGCTCGGGGTGATCGGGCGCGCGCCTTAAGCTGTATACAAATGCAGTTGGACGACGCGCGAATACATCCGCGCTGCTGCGCACGCAACGAATTACTTCTCGTTCAGCAGGGCACCTCAGCCGCTAAAATTGGCTGAGCGCACACATCAAAACAGCGTGTAAGTGATAGCGGTTGCGTTTTACCGCTTTCGAGTTTGATGTTAAAACAATCGATACAGCGAGTGGGGGAGGGCACGCCCAGCTCACTGCGCATTCCACCGATGAACGAGTTACTCCAAAGCGTTGGAGCCCTGTTCGGGAGCCGCACCAGATGATCTCCGTGGAGAACCTGACCAAGTTCTATGGCCAGCGCCGCGCGCTCGATCGCGTGAGCTTTCAGATCGAGCGCGGGGAAGCCATCGGACTGCTCGGGCTGAACGGCGCTGGAAAAACCACCATGCTTCGGATTCTCACCTCGCTGATGCTCCCTTCCGCGGGAAGAGCAACGCTGGACGGGCTGGATGTGGTGAGAAACGCCAAGGAGGTGCGCGCCCGGCTGGGATACTTGCCGGACACGCCGCCGCTCTACGGGGAGATGAGCGTTCAAGGTTACCTGCTGTTCGCGGCGCAGCTTCGCGGGCTGGAGGGAAAGAAGGCGCTCGAACGGGTGGAGCAGGTGGAGGAGATGACCGCCATCCGCGACGTGCGCGACGAGCGGGCCTCGCACCTTTCGCATGGATACCGGCAGCGCGTGGGCATCGCTCAGGCGATCGTGCACCGACCCTCGGTGGTGATCCTCGACGAGCCCACCAGCGGGTTGGACCCCGCCCAGACGGTGGAGATGCGTGGTTTGATCCGCTCGCTGCGCAGCGAGCACACGGTTCTGTTTTCCAGCCACCTGCTCCCCGAGGTGTCTCACGTCTGCGACCGGGTGCTGATCCTCCACAAAGGCGCCTTGCTCGGCTCCCCCAAGATGTCCGAGCTGGCGGCGGTGCTGGGAATGCACACCGTCCTGGTTCGCGTTCGAGCAGAGCCCAAAGGGCCGATCGAGCTGCTGCGCAAATTGGAAGGCGTCCACGACATCTCGGTCGAGCAAGTCAGCGATGGGCAGACGGAGCTTCGCCTCACGCTGGCCCCGGACGTCCGGCCGCGGGTGGCGCGAAGCTTGATCGAGCAGGGATACGATTTGCTCCGCCTCGATCGCCCCGAGCTGGATCTGGAAACGGTTTTCCTACGCGTCACCGGCCACAAATCACAAGGAACCCGCGATGCGAATGGTAGCGCTGATCGTCCGGCGTGAGCTGGGAGCGTATTTCCGCTCGCCCCTGGGCTTCATCATTCTCTCCACCGTCCTGCTGCTGGACGGCCTGCTCTTCAATGCCTACGCCATGGGCTCCGAAGAGCGTCGCTCGTCTTCGGTGCTGATGCTCTTCTTCTACTTTTCCAGCGGCACCACGCTGGTGGCCAGCATCGTGATTTCCATGCGGCTGCTGGCGGAGGAGCGGCAGACCGGAAGCGCGGCGCTGATCTTGTCCGCGCCGGTCAGCGAAGCGGAGATCGTGATTGGAAAGTTTCTCTCCGCCTGGATCTTCCTGGCGATCATCACCGTGGCCACGCTGTACATGCCGCTGTTGATCTTCGTCAACGGCTCGGTGACGGTTGGACAGATCTGCGCGGGCTACCTGGGCCTGCTGGTACTGGGCGCGGCGGCGGTGGCGATTGGAACGCTCGGCTCGGTGCTGGCCCCCAATCAGATCGTCGCCACGCTGCTCTCCGCAGGGATGATCGGCCTGACCGTGATCCTCTGGTGGATCGCTCACGTCACCTCGCCGCCGCTCTCCACCGCTTCCGCCTACGCGGATCTGTACATGAAACATTTCCCTCCCTTCATGACCGGCGTGCTGAGCACCGCCAACGTGCTGTACTACGTCTCGGTCGCCTACCTTTTCCTGCAGATCTCGATCCGAGTTCTCGAGGCCCGCAGATGGCACTGATCAAACTGCTGCGCATCCGGGCCACCATCTGGCCGACGTTGAGCTACTTCGCCGCCATGGCGCTGCTGCTGATTTCAGAGAGGATCATCGCGCAGCCCGGCGCACCGCGCACTGCCCTGCGCGCCGGAGCGGTGTTGGCCTTGACCTTCGCCTTGGCCGCCCGCGGCTGGTTGCTGTGGAAGGAGCGCGGCGACGCCCGGCGATTCGACCTCTGGATCGGGCTGGCCTACCTGGTCGGCTGCGCCGCAGTGGTGTTGCAGGCACTCTCGGGCGAAGCGGTGATAGCCCAGGCCGTCTGGCCGCTGCTCTGGCTGGGCAGTGCGCTGCCCATCGTGTTGATGGAGATGAGCCTCGCTTCCACCAGCCGCGGAGAAGGCCCGGACGATGGCCGGGTGCGCGCCGCGGCGCAGAGCGGCGTGCAGATGGTGCTGGTGCTCGCCACGGTGGCGGCGCTCAACTACGTCGCGGCCAACACCGAGCGCAAGGTGGACCTCAGCTTCCTCCAGGACACGCGCCCGAGCACGGCGATGGTGCAACTGAGCTCGACTCTGAAAGAGCCGCTGGAGGTCCGGGTGTTCTATCCCGAGCTCCACGAAGTTCGCCAACGGCTTCGCCACTATTTCGAAGAGCTCAAGCGCAACGGCGCCAAACTGGACGTCGTATTCCTGGACGAGGCCATCGATCACGCCGCCGCGCTCAAGTACCGCGCGCTGGCAAACGGCATCGTGGTGGTGGCCAAGGACAATCGGCGAGTGCCGATCGAGGTGGGCCTGGACTGGGACGTGGCCAAGCGGCAGCTGCAGGATTTCGACGCCCAGCTCCAGTGGGCAGTGAACAAGGTGGCGAGGAGCCGCAAGATCTACTTCGTGACGGGACACGGAGAAACAGACGTCGGCAAGGAAGCTCCGAAGGGCGGCGTGCGAATCGAAAACCCGCTCAAAGGGATCGAGCTGCACACCCGCGACAAAGGTCCGGACTCCACCCGCAGCTTCGCCGAGCTGCACAGGCTGCTTCGCACGCAGGGGTACGATCTCGATCAGCTCGGCACCTTAGGCGTGGTGCGGAAGATCCCCGAGGACGCCGTTGCAGTCTTCCTGGTCGGCCCGAGCATGCCAATGTTTGCGGATGAGGTTCAGGAGCTGCGCCGATATCTCGACAATGGGGGTCGGCTGTTCGTGTTCCTCGATCCTGACGGCGCGTCCAACCTGGAAGAGCTGTTGACGCCGTACCGGATCCGGTTTGTGCCGCAGGTTCTGGCCAACGAGTACGTCCACATGCGCAAGACCTCGCAGCCGTCGGACAACGCGAATCTGGTGACCACGTCTTTCAGCACCCACCCTGCGGTGATGACCGTCAGCCGAGACGTGAACAGCTTTCGAATGCTGTTCACGCGGGCAGGCTACCTGGAAGAGATTCCCTCCGACGGAACCGGCTCGGCAATCGTCTACTTCTTCGTCCACGCGGATCCGCAGACCTTCGCGGACCGGAACGGCAATTACGTCTTCGATCCCCCGACCGAGAGCCGCCGCGCCTACGAGCTGGCCGCAGCGGTGGTCTCCAATCCGAATCAAGGGCTCGAGTCGAGGATGCTGGTCTACGCCGACGTCGACGTGGTGAGCGACTCGCTGATGAGCAATCCGGGCAACCGGCAGGCCATCCTGGATGCGCTCGCGTACACCAGCATGGACGAGGAAATACCGCTCACCGTGGCGGCCGCGGACCCGATGATCCGGCACACCCAGCAGCAGGACAAGGTCTGGTTCTACTCGGTGAGCTTTGGAATCCCAGTGGTTGTCCTGGTGGGTGGCCTGGGGAGCATCCGCCGCGGCCGGAGGCGCAGCTCGAGATGAACAGCAAGTCTCTCATGGTCCATGCCGCGATTGCGGCGCTCAGCCTCTCGGCGGCCTACGCGGTCTCCAGACGATCCGCCCCTCGAGCAGCCGAAGTGGAGCGGCCGATGCTCGCGGACGTGAGTCGCGAGGACCTCAAAGAGCTGCGCTTCACCAGCGCTCAGGTCAGCGTCTCGATGCAGCTGCGAAAGGACGACCGCAAGGAAAGCTACATCTGGGTGACGGTGGCGCGCGAGGGGCACCCGCCGGTCTCGTTCCGCGGCGGTCGATACGCCAACCACGTGGTGGAGGGTTATCTGCCACTTCGCGCGGTCCGCGAGCTGGGAGTTCTGGGGGCCACCCAGCTGAAGGAGGGCGGCCTGGAGGAGCCGGTGGACTCAGTTCATATCTCCAGCGCCTCGGGGGAGCGGGAGCTCAAGATCGGCACGCCCACCGTCGCCGGAGAAGGCCGCCGCGTTCTCGATCTGAGCAGCCAGCGCGTGTACATCCTTCCCACCGACCTGCTCCCCAAACCGGAAAAAGCCATGATGGAGATGTTCGAGACGTCTCTCCATGGTTTCCCTCTGGATGAAACCACCCGCGTGTCGATTGAATCCGAGGGCAAGCAGCGGGAGGCGCTGGTGGGCGGCCGGCGCGACCCGCCGATCTTCTGGAGCTGGAAGGACGATCCGGAACATCCCAATCAGGAGCTGACCAGCTGGATGGAGCACGCGGACCGCCTCTCGGCGAAAATGCCGGCGGTGACCTCCAGCAATCCGGGCGAGCCCAAGCTCACGGTCACCTATTTTCGCGGCGAACAGGAGCGCGGCTTCCTCAAGCTGTGGAGCTGCCTGCACGAGGAGCGCAAGGTTCACTGCCTCGCCGCCACCGAGCACACCATCGGCTTCGTCGACGTGGGCGGCGCCGGCGAGCAGATCGCCAATGACGCGGCCAGAATTCTTTCTTCGACGGGCGAACGCGTGGCTCGTCCGGGAAACATGATGCAGTAGCGAAGACCCGTGCGTTGCCTGAGCTGCGGTCGCCGGCTGACGGCACAAAAGTCCAGCTGCCCGATTCACGGAGCGGTTCCGGTTGCGCAAGGCGCTGCAGAAGCCAGTGCACCGGTCGAGGAGGTCTGGCCCAGCATTCCGGGTTTTCAGATCGAGGGCGTGCTGGGCCGCGGCGGCTTCGGTACTGTCTACGCGGCTCGCCGGCAAACGGATGGCGTCAAGGCGGCGATCAAGGTGGCTCGCCGCGAGCAGCCCAGCGCCGGCGTCAAGCTCTCTCGCGAAGCCGATGCGCTGCGCGCGGTGGGACCCCCTTGCGTTCCCCAGGTGTACGCGAACGGCGAGGTAGAAGGCTCCGCCTACGCTGCGCTGGAGTTCGTCGGCGCCCCGACGCTGGCGGAGATGCTGAGCGGCCCGGACGTACCCATGTCACCCCCGGTCTTCCTGGAGAACGCGGAAGGCATTCTCGCCGCGGTGGAGGCAGTTCACGCGCGCGAGATGATCCACTGCGACTTGAAGCCGGAAAACATCTTCATCGAGGCTTTGCCCCGCCGCGCCGTGCTGGTCGACTTCGGCCTGGTCCACCTCGCATCGGATCGCGCAGGCACCTCGGCGGGAGCTCCCGACGGAACCATTCAAGGCACCGCCGAGTACATGTCCCCCGAGCAATGCGGGACCGGATCGGCGCTCGATCTTCGCTCCGACATCTACTCGCTGGGGATCATCTTCTACGAGATGTTGACCGGCGCCGTGCCGTTCTTCGGCACGGTCGCGGACGTCCAGGAAGCTCAACGGAGCAAACGGCCGCCGCGCCTTTCCAGCACGGCCCAGGTACCCGCTGCCCTGGAAGAGGTCGTCCTGCGCTGCCTTGCGAAACAGCCCGAGCAGCGCTTCCCCAGCATCGCCGCCCTCCGCGATGCGCTGCGCGCTGCAGCGGCGGCGAAGAGCGATGCCGCACCCGCCAAACCGGCCAAGGCGGCCGCGCCGAGCGCGACGGCGGCGGCGCGCGAGAAGCGATCGGTGGGGATGGTGTTCTTCTCGAGCTCGGAGGGCACCGCATCCGTGCAGACGGTCCTCACCTCCTTCGGCGGTCAGCTGGCGCACGCCGCCGGCAGCTCTTACGTGGGAGTGTTCGGCCACGAAACGGGAGACAACCCCGCCAAGCGCGCGCTGTCGGCGGCTCGCGCGATCACCGGTCGACAAATTGCGGAGCGGGCGCTGGTGGACCTTGCGCCGGTGACCGTGCAGGCTCGACCTGGAGGCGCGCGCCGCTACTTGAGCCCGCTCTTTGCGCGGACCGATCGATACCCGCAGGGCTCCGACCCCGCCGGCGTCCTGCTCACCGATGCCTGCGCCAAGCTCTTGAACGACGTCCCCACCGCTCCGGTCAGCGGCCGAGAGGGAATCGTCCGAGCCTTGGCAGACGATGCGCCCCAGGAGCTGGCAACCATCGTGGCGCAGCAGGCGCCTCCGCTGGTGGGGCGGGAAGAGACGCTCAACGCCTTGATCGAGAACGCCCGCGCGGCAAGCACTGCTGGATCTCCGACCATCGCCACGGTGATCGCCGACGCTGGGCACGGCAAGAGCCACCTGTGCGCGGCGCTGATCGATCGCCTGAAGACGATCCCCGGCACCCAGCTTCTCCAGTTCCGGGCGCGCGAGCCGGTGGGCGGCGACGCCGACCAGACATTGAGGGAGCTGCTGTCCAAGCTGCTGCGCCTCCCCGCCGGTGAGCGACCTGCGGATGGCGGGCACGCGCTGCTGGCGGATCGACTCGGCCCGGAGCTGGGCAAAGAAGTCTGGGCCGGCGTCGCGCTGGCGCTCGGATGGGTGACGCCGGATGCCCCGGAGCTTCGCGGCCTCTCCGCCGCGCCGGGCGTGTTGCGCGCCGCCGCCGCGCGCGCGGTCGCTGCCGCCCTTCGCCAGTGGGCGCAACCCAAGCCGCTGCTGTTCGTCCTCGACGACGCCCAGTTCGCCGACGAGGCGACGCTGGACGCGCTCGAGCTCGCCGCGCTGACCGAGGCTCGCGCGCCCCTCTGGATCTGCGTGCTCGCTCGCCCCGCGTTCCAGAGCGGCCGCCCCAATTGGGCGGAGAGGTGTGCTCAGCGGCACGACGTCCGGCTGGGGCCGCTGCAGGGCGACGGCGCATCCGAGCTCTGCCGCACGCTGCTGCGGCCGGCGGAGAACGTGCCCGCAGAAGCGATTGAAAAGCTGGTGGCGCGCACCCAGGGCGTCCCGCTGCTGCTGGTGGAGCTGGTGCGCGCGCTGAAGAACGAAGGTCTGGTGCGCCAGAACGCGCGGACCGGAACCTGGTCCCTGGCCACCGAAGAGTTGGATCGCCTGCCCGATCTTCCCCTGGTGGAATGGTTGGCCACCCGCGAGCTGGAGTCGCTCCCGCCCGATCTGGCGGCCCACGCGCGCCTGGCAGCGATCTTAGGCTCGGAGTTCACCGCCGACGACATCTCCGGCGTGCTCCAGGAATTGGACCGGCAAGGCGCCGCCCATTCCTTCCCGCTCGATCCCGCCGTGGGCACGCGCCGTCTGTTGGCGGGAGGCGTGCTGATTCCCCGCCGGCACGGCCAGCTGAGCTTCCGCCACGCGCTGGTGCGCGACGCCGTCTACAAGTCCGTTCCCGATACCATGCGCCGGCCGATCCACGACGCCGCGGTGCACTTCTACAGCGAGCGCTGCCCGTTGCCGGAAGCAGAGCGCCTGCCCCGGCTGGCCTTCCACGCAGCCCGCAGCGGCCAGCGGGAGTTGGCGCTGGGAGCGTACGCCACGCTCGCCGAGCGCGCGCAGGCGCGCCACGCGTACCTCGAGGCGGAGTTGATGTATACGCAGGCGCTGGAGCAGATGGGCCAGAACGGCGACCCGAAGCGGGTGACAGCGTGCCGCGGGCGAGGGCTGATGCGCTACCGGCTGTGCCGCTACGAGGAAGCCTGCAAGGACTTTGGCGTGGCGCGCGATCTGGCGCACGCGCTGGAGGATTCGGAGACGGAGATCGAGGTCCTCCTGGACGAGGCCACCGCGCTGGATTGGGCGGATGAGTATCGCCGCTCCAAGGACCTGGTGGACAAGGCTCAGCAGCTCTCCGACCGCGCCCGGACGCCGTTGATCGAGGCGCGCTTGTTGATGGGGCTTGGCCGCTCCAGCTTCCGCTTCAGCCAGGACGTGGAAGCCTCTCAGCTGCTGGACCAGGCGGCGCGCTGCGCGGAGCCGCTGGGCGACCCGGGCTACGAGACGTACGTGATTTCGCTTTTGCTCAACGGATACGTCTTGGCCACGCTGGGCAAGCTGGCCGAATCGGAGGACGCATTCGAACGGGTGATCCCGCTGTGCACGGAGCGCGGCGACAAGCTGCACGCGGCGGGGGCGATGCTCAACCGGCTGATGCTCTGGACGTGCCGCAACGAGAAGGAGCGGCTGCTGGCGGATCTGCACCGGGTGCTGGAGATGGCGCGCGAGATGGGCAACGGCCGGCTGGAGCAGCAGGTCCACTACTACCTCGGCCTGTACCTGCGATGGCTTCACGACTTCGAGGAGGCCGCCAAGCACGCTCGCCGAGCCGTGGAGATCGACGAGCGACGGTTGGGCGAGGCGGCGCGGCCGGAGTCCGCTCTGCTGCTCGGCCGCGTGCTCGCTGCCAGCGGCGATGCCAACGGCGCCCGCGGCATCCTCGATGAGATCCGCGCGCGCCAGGCCAGAGCGCGCGCCAAGGGGGACCGCGAGATCGAGCTGCTTCCCAGCGAGGAAGCGTTTTTCTCGATGGTGGACCTGGCCACCCGCGACGCGGATGATTCCGAGTGGAAGCAGCTGCAGGAGCGCGCGGCGAGCTGCCTCACCGGCCAGGATCTGCTCGAGCTGCTGGAGATGCGCGGGCGCGCTGCCCAGCGACAGCGCCGTCCGCAGGCAGTGCGGGAGGCCTTTGAGGAAGCGATGGCCCTCGCCGAGAAGGTTCCCAACGTGATGAAGGAGCGCATCAAGCGGGAGCTGGAATGCGCCCGCACCAACGGTGTGTGATATAAAACCCGTCATGCGAGCCTTAAAGGCCCGCCCGTGGCCGCAGCGATGACCAAGCAGCCGGACGATACCGTCACGGAGGTCGCTCCCAAGGTCAAGGCGGGGAGCCGCAAGGGCGCTGCTTGCCTTCTGGTGATCAGCGGCAAGGCCATCGGCAGGATGTTCAAGCTCTCCAAGCCGGAGATGGTGCTCGGACGCGGCGACGACGCGGACATCACCATCGACGAGGTGGCGATCAGCCGGCATCACGCGCGGATCACCGTGAAGTCCGACGACACCATCTGGATCGAGGATCTCGGATCCAAGAACGGCACCTATTTCGAGGGCGAGCGGGTCACCTCGCTGGAGCTGCACGATGGAGACCGCGTCCAGGTGGGATCGAGCACCATCCTCAAGCTCACCTACCAGGACAACATCGAGGAGGAGTTCCAGCGCCAGCTCTACGAGTCGGCCACCCGCGACGCGGTCACCGGCTTGTTCAACAAGAAGTTCCTGCTGGACCGCCTCTCCGCGGAGTTTGCCTACTGCATGCGCCACCGGGTGACGCTCTCGCTGTGCATGTTCGACATCGATGATTTCAAGCAGATCAACGACCAGTGGGGGCACGTCGCCGGCGATGCCGTCCTGGGCCAGCTGGGGAGCATCGTCAGCAAGGCCTCGCGCACCGAGGACGTGCTCTGCCGCTACGGAGGCGAGGAGTTCGCCGTGCTGCTGCGGGAGATCGACAGCGGCAACGCTCTGCTCTACGCCGAGCGGATCCGCAAGCGGATTGCGCAAAACGACTTTTCGATCACCGATAAGGATGGGCAGCACCGGGCGATCAAGCTGACCATCTCGATTGGAATCGCGACGTTGAACAAGAACGTGCGCTACGCCAAGCTGGAAGAGTTCGTCGCCGCGGCGGACAAGCAGCTGTACATCGCGAAACAGGCGGGGCGAAACCGGGTTTCCACGGGCGCCACCTAACATCGCCACCGTTCGCCCCGAGCGTAGCGAAGCGGAGTCGAGGGGTCGCCCCACCTCGCTCACCCCGAGCGTAGGGCGCAGCCCGTAGTCGAGGGGTCGCCCCACCTCGCTCACCCCGAGCGTAGGGCGCAGCCCGTAGTCGAGGGTCGCCCCACCTCGCTCACCCCGAGCGTAGGGCGCAGCCCGTAGTCGAGGGGTCGCCCCACCTCGCTCACCCCGAGCGTAGGGCGCAGCCCGTAGTCGAGGGGTCGCGAATGGTCGCCCTCGACTACGCGCCTTCGGCGCTACGCTCGGGCTGAACGGAGTAGCCGCGGCGCTACCCTCGGGCTGAACGGGGGGACGACACCGTCCCACGCCGTGGCAGATGTGGCAGCCGCGCCGCGAATGCGAAGCGGAAAAACCGCCCTCCGCTGCTCGCACCCCGCTCGCCCGCACCGAAGGTTCGTGCCATCATGAAGTCTCGCGCAGCATGGCTGACGACCCCACCAACACCGTGGTGCCTCAAAGCGCCCCCCTTCCCGATCGCCTGCTGCCCGGGATGATCGTGGGCGAGTACGTGATCGAGGAGGCGCTTGCCTCGGGCGGGTGCGGGACGGTGTACAAGGCCAAGCATCAGGTGCTGGGGCGCAAGGCGGCGATCAAAGTGCTCAGCCGCGACCTCGCCGACTCACGCGAGATGCTCAGCCGGTTCGAGCGAGAGGCGAAAGCGGTCAACAAAATCCAACATCCCAGCATCGTCGACGTGTTCGGCTTCGGCAAAATCGCCGACGGCCGGCCCTTCTACGTGATGGAGTTCCTGGATGGATCCAGCCTGGGCGAGCTGATCAAGCGGCACGGTCGCTTCACGCCGGCTGAGGCGCTGGAAATTCTGGACCCGGTGTGCGCAGCGCTCCAGGCCGCACACGATGCAGGCATCATCCACCGCGACCTCAAGGGGGGCAACGTGATGGTGGTCACCAAGGGCGAGCAGAAGACGGTCAAGCTGCTCGACTTCGGGATCGCGAAATTGCTCGAGCCCCCGCCCAGCGAGGCCGGGCTGACCACCGCTGGCCGCCGTCTTGGAACGCCGTCGGCGATGGCGCCCGAGCAGTTCCGCGGCGACCCGGTCAGCGCCCAGACGGACATCTATGCGCTGGGAGTGCTCTTGTATCGGCTGCTCACCGGACAGCTCCCCTTCCAGGGAACGACTTCGGAGGAGATCGAGCGCTCGCACCTCAACGCCCCTGCGCCGCCGCCGAGCCGCGTCGCGCCGATCTCGCCGGCGATGGATGCGATCGTGCTGCGCTGCCTGGAGAAGCAGCCCGATCGCCGCTTCCCCTCGGCGACGGCCTTCATCACAGCCCTGCGCGAGGCCGCCGTCGGGCAGGACAACCGCAAGTCGACCCAGAAGGTGATCGCGATGCAAGCGGTGGCGATCTACGTCGAGGCGCGCACTGCGGATGGAGCACAAGACGAGCCCGACGACGCGTTGCTCGACGACGTCACCGGCATCCTGGACACCGCGGAGCAAGCGCTGCGCACCGCCGGCTTTCTGATGCCGCTTCAGACCGGCAGCGCCCTGATGGGCGCGCTGCTGCTCCCCGACGATCCGGATCAAAGCCGGACCGAACGGCTGCGCGCCGTGAACGTCGCCATTCCGCTGCATCAGGACCTGTTGCAGCGCCCGACGGCGGATCCCCGCGTTCACGTCAACGTCTGCATGCACGCAGACAAGGCGCTGATGCGCCCCAGCCACCAGGGCCCGGAGATCATCGGCGGCGCCATCCTCTCCATCGGCGCCTGGGTGCCGCAGGAAGGCGTCGATGGCCTGTGCGCCACGCCGCAAGTCTGCGAAGGGCTTCCGGAGTGGGCCAATGCTCCGGCGCTGGGCAAGTACGTGAAGATTTCATGACGGTCTCGACAGCCAGCCCGCCCCAGGCCTCCGAACGGCTGGCCGCCATTTCCATCGCGGAGCCAGGTGCGCGACGAGAGCTGACGCTGCGCGCGGTCCTGGCCGGCTGCGGCATCGGCGCGATCCTCGCCGTGGGCAACGTGTACATGGGCCTGAAGACGGGCTGGATCGATCAGGGGAACATCACCGCGGCGATCCTCGGATTCGCTCTCTTCGCGGCCCTGCGGCGGCTGGGAGGAAAAGCCTACGAGCCGCTGGAGAACAACATCACCCAGACGGTGGCCTCCTCGGCTGCGGGGATGAGCTTCACCGCCGGGCTGGTGGGCGCTTTCCCCGCCTTGGCCATGCTCGGACATCGGCATCCCTCGTGGGCGATCTCGCTCTGGGGCGTGGCGCTGGGCGGGCTGGGCATCCTGATCGCCATCCCGCTGCGCGATCAGCTGATCGCCCGCGACCCGCTGCCGTTTCCGAGCGGAATCGCCACCGCTGAAGTGATCGAAGCGATGCACACCGCCGGCGCGTCCGCGCTGCGAAAGGCGCGCGCCCTGCTCGCGAGCGCCGCGGGCGCGATGGGCCTGGCCTGGTTTCGCGATGGCCGGCCGGCGTGGATCCCGCAGACGACTCCGTTTCCGATCCAGCTCGCCGGCGTCTCTGGAGAGACGCTGACCCTGGGATTCAATTGGAGCCCGTTGCTGCTCGGCACGGGAGCGCTGATCGGACCTCGCAATGGGCTGAGCCTGCTGGCGGGCGCGGTGATCGGCTGGGGAGGGCTGGCGCCGTTCTCGATTGGCCAGGGCCTGGTCCCCAGAGCCGAATTCTCTGCTCTCAGCGCGTGGTTGCTTTGGCCGGGCGTAGCCTTGATGGCGTCCGCGGCCTTGACCTCGCTGGCGCTCGATTGGAAAACCTTCGGACGCAGCTTTCGAGATCTGGCCCAGCTGCGGTCGGGAACGACGCGAACCCGGAGCGCCTGGGTCTGGGCGCTGCCCGCCGCGGCGATCGGCCTGGCCGTGGTCCTGGGAAAAACCGTCTTCGGCCTTCACCCGCTGCTGACTCTCGTGTCGCTGGCCCTGTCGGTCGTCCTGGCGAGCGTCTGCGCCCGGGCCACCGGCGAGACGGACATCGCGCCGATCACCCAGATGGGGCAGCTCACGCAGATCTTCGTGGGAACGATTGCCCCGACGCAGGTCGCGACCAATGTCCTCGCAGGCTCGGTGGTCGCGGCCGATGCGACGCAGACCTCGCAGACCCTCTGGTCATTGAAGACCGGTCATCTGCTCGGAGCGAACCAGCGGCGCCAGCTTTTGGCGCAGTGGATCGGCGTCGTCGCCGGCGCGCTGGTGGTGGTGCCTGCGTACGAGCTGGTCTCGCGGGCGTACGGCCTGGGGACCCAGGCGTTGCCAGCGCCTACGGCGCTCTCCTGGAAGGGACTGGCGGAGCTGGTTCACCTCGGCGTGGCCGGTTTGCCTCCCGGCGCCCGCCGGTTCACGCTGATCGCCGTGGTCCTCGGCGCCGCGCTGGCCGTGCTCGACCGCAGCTCGCGTTCGCCATTCGTCCCGTCGGCGGTTGCGATGGGGGTGGGGTTCCTGGCCCCCGCTTCTTATGCGGTGACCATCGCCACCGGCTCGCTGATCCTGGCGGCGGCGCGCGCCTGGAAACCGACATGGGTGAATGGCTACGCAGCTCCCATCGCTTCGGGAACCATCGCCGGCGAATCCCTGCTGGGAGTGCTGATCGCCATCCTGCTCGGGATAGGCGTGCTGAAGCCGCCGTAGCGCGGCGTGCCACTGCGCGGCCAATCGGGAGAACAAAACTTCGTGCTGTGAGGTGTTGCTTGATTGACGAAATTCTGGATTCGGAAGACACCGATACCGTCGTTCCGTCCGAGGAAGCGCGAGATTTTTCCTCCGATTCGCGCTCCGAGCAGCCGTACCTGATCGTCGTTCGCGGCGACGCGCCAGCGCGCATTTTCAAGTTGGAGAAGGTGGACACGATCATCGGCCGCTCCGGCAACGCCGACATTCCTCTCAAGGACACCGCGATCAGCCGCGAGCATTGCCTGGTGACGTGCCTGCCTGACGGAAGCGTCCGGCTGCGGGACCTCGGCTCCACCAACGGCACCTTCTTCAAGGGCGAGCGCGTCTCCGAGGTGCTCCTCAAAGAAGGCGACAAGTTCCAGCTCGGGCTGAACACCGTGCTCAAGTTCAGCTACGAGGAGATCCTCAAGGAAGAGTTCCAGGAGGCGCTTTACGAGGCGGCGATCAAGGACACGCTGACGCAGGTCTACAACAAGCGCGTGCTGCTCGAGCAGCTTCGGTTGGAGTTCGTTTATTACCGGCGGCACAAGCGGCCGCTTTCGCTTTGTCTGCTGGACATCGATCACTTCAAGCGGGTGAACGAGACCTGGGGATATCAGGCCGGGGATCGATTGCTGGCGTCGATCGCCAAGTTCCTCGCCGGAACCATCCGCGCGGTGGACGTGTTCGCGCGGTACGGAGGCGAGGAGTTCGCCATCGTGCTCCGCGAAACCGATCAGGAAGGAGCCGCCATCTTCGGCGAGCGTTTGCGCCGCGCGATGGAGGCTGCCCAATTCAATGTCATCGATCGCAATGGCGATCCCCAGACGACGCGGCTCACGGTGTCGCTGGGGATCTCCACGGTACAGAACGACAACTTCGCCAGCCCCGAAGAGCTGATCGAGAGCGCCATTGCCGGGTTGGCGGACGCCAAGAAATGGGGCCGCAACCGCGTGGTCCTCAAGCCCGAACCTCAGCGGGCTCCCTAACTCCGGTCAGCCCGAGCGTAGCGAAGGAAGTCGAGGGCGATATCTGGCGGCCCCTTGACTCCAGGCTGCGCCCTCACTCAGGGCGAGCGTGGCTGGCGCCGTCGGCCGACGCCCCGTCTGCACTCTCGAACCGGGCAGCCCCATTCAGCGGCATTCGTTTCCGCAGGCACGGAGTCGAGGGCGGGCCATCCGTTCAGCCTGACGTAGCGCCGCAGGCTCGCTGTCGAGGGCGCGATGTGTGGCGTCGCCTCGACTCTTCGCGAAACCTGTTCCGAGCCTGTCGACGGCTCGGGGCGAGCAAGATCGGGCGGCCCTTCGACTCTGCCTGCCCTGAGCTTGTCGAAGGGCTCAGGGCGAGCGGGGACCGTGCGTCCTGTGCGGAGCGATCAGGGCTGGCTGGGCCGCGCGACGGACTCGGCCGCCGCCTTCTTCTTGGCGAAGTCTCCCGCTTTCACCATGCTGATCTTCTTCGCATCCAGGTGGCGCTTCAGCGCGTCGGAAACCTCCTGTGCGCTGAGCGCGGAGACCTTCTTCTCGAGCTCCGCGTCCCAATTGTAGGTGCGGTCGTAGTACAGATAGGCGGTGAGGGTTCCGGCGACCGCCTGATCCTGGGCGCGCGTCACCTGCCGCGACTGCAGCCACGCTGCCTTGCCTTGGCTGACTTCTTCGGCGGTGAAGCCATCCTTGAGCGCGCGCTCGACCTCCTCTGCGAATCCCTTCTCCAGGCGCGAAACATTCTCGGGCGCATAGATGGCGAACGCGCCGAAGCTGCCTTCCTTGTCGAACACGCTGGCGCTGAGGAAGGATGCGGTGCCGTAGCTCAAGCCGTCCTTCTGCCGCAGTCGCGTCGCCAGCCGCGAATTGAGCGGCGCCGAGCCGAGCAGATAGTTGGCCAGCAGCAGGGCTGGGTAGTCTGGATCGTCGTCGCGCAATTTCAAATTGGCGCCGGCCATGAAGAATGCATTCGCCTTGTCCGGCGTCTCCAGCGACACCACCTTCTGCTCGATGTCCCGATACGGAATCGGAATGCGGACATACGGGGCAGAGCTCTTCCAACTTGCCAACCGATCGGCGACCAGCTGTTTCACTGCGGCGGCATCGAAGTCGCCGACCACTGCCATTTGGGCGAAGTTGGCGCCGTAGAAATCCTTGTAGAACTTCTTCGCCTCGTCCAGCGTGGCCGCCTTGATCTCTTCGATCGATTCCTCGTGCGTGTCGACGTACATCGGATGGCCCTTGGGCCACGGCTTGAGATGTCTCTGGAAGGCAATCTGCGCCACCGAGGCGGGCTCGAACCTGGCGTTCTCGATCTGCGCCAGATACTCCTGCTTGAGCAGCTCGAATTCCTTGGCGTCGAAGGCGGGCTCGCGGAGAACCTCGAATACCAACTTGAGCACCTCTGGAAACTCAGCGCTCTTCGACTCGATTGATACACTGACAGCGGTCGCCCCGCCAGTCACGTTCACCCTCGCCTTGAGCCGATCGAACTCGTCCTTGATCTGTTGTCGCGTCTTGCTCTGAGTTCCCCTGAGCAGCATTCGCGCGGCCATACTGGGCGCCGCCTTGCGATTGGCCAGGCTCTTCTCATCGCCAAACCGGAGCGCAATTTGCGCCACCACCGTCTCCCCGCGCGTCTTCTTGCCCAAGAGAGCGAGCTTCATTCCGCCTGGAAAGTTGACGCGCGTGGTGCGGGCCTCGAGGTTTTGCGGTGTCGCCTCGAACTCCTCGCCCTTGGCAACAGCGGCGCCCTTGTAGTCGCGCAGCAACGAGGCGACGTCCGGCGCTTCCGGAATCTCCGCGCGCTCCGGCTGGGCAGTTGGAAGATAGAGCCCCAGCGTGCGGTTGGTCGCCTTGAGGTAGGCGCTCGCCACCCGCTGGACGTCCGACGGCGTCACCTTTCGAACCGCATCCCGGTAGAAGAAGAGCAATCTCCAGTCGCCGTCCGCCGCGGCCTCGGTCAGCGAAATGCCGACCGAGTCGGAGGCGGCCAATGCCAGCTCGATGTTCTTGAGGATGGAGTTCTTGGCGCGGCCCACCTCCTCGGCCGTGGGTGGCTTCGATGCCGTCTCTTCAATCACCTGGGTGAAGATCGCCCGGGCAGCGTCCAGCGAGTCCTTTTTCCGCACCTCGGCAAAAAACATCACCAGCCCCGGCTCCCGGAGCCGGCGGTTGAATCCGGCGACCGACGATGCCTTCTTCGGCTCGACCAGAGCCTTGTGGAGTCGCCCGCCCGGCGTGGCCCCCAGCACTTCGGCGAGGACGCTGATCGCCGCAGAGTCTGCGTGCGCGGCCGCCGGAACATGGTACGCCGCCGCCATCGCCTGAACATCGCCGACCCGGCGCAATGTCACCAGGCGCTCGCCGTCCTGAGCTGGCTCGATGGTGTATGTGGTCTCGATCGCGCGTTTTGGAGGAACGATTTTGCCGAACGTCTGCCCGACCAGCTTGAGCACCTTGGCCTCGTCGAACTTGCCGGCCACCACCAGCATCGCGTTGTCCGGCTGGTAGTACTTTTTGTAGAACGCCTTCAACCGCTCGATCGGCACGTGCTCGAGATCGGAGCGCGATCCGATGGTGGATTTGCCGTAGTTGTGCCAAAGGTAGGCGCGCGAGTGGACCCGGGAGAACAACACTCCCCTTGGATCGTTTTCGCCCGCCTCGAGCTCATTTCGAACCACCGTCATCTCTGAATCGAGGTCCTTCTTGGCGATGAAGCTGTTCACCATCCGATCCGCCTCGAAGCGAATCGCCCACTCCAGATTGGCATCTGTCGCGGGCATGATCTCGAAGTAGTTGGTGCGATCGAGGGAGGTGCTGCCGTTGAACCGCGAGCCGTGGTCGTTGAGCGCCTTTGGGACGTCCTTCGTGGTCGGAGTTCCCTTGAACACCATGTGCTCGAGCAGGTGCGCCATGCCCGTCTCGCCGTAGCCCTCGTGGCGAGAGCCGACGAAGTAGGTGATGTTCACGGTCACCGTCGGCTTGGATGCGTCCGGAACCAGGACCAGCTTCAATCCATTGGCGTAGTCGTACTCGGTCACGCCTTCCACGGTTGGCCCCTTGATGGGCGCGGTCGGCGCGGTGCTGGACGCTCGCGACTTGGCTTCCCTCCCAGAGGAAGCGGCCACAGCGGGCAGCGCGGCGGCTACCAGGAAGAGTGAAGTGAAGCAGGCCGCGATCCTCGACCTGAGCGTATGGGTCACGTGGGTCTCCTTCTCCCTCTGGGTTTTCCGATGCGGTGCCCTCAACACCCCGAGTGAAGGCTTGTTCCCGTGACGAAGTTGCGAGCGGGGTTTCCCGCTCACCGATTTCTCGGAGTCCGAGCCAGAATGGACGCCGACGCCGCAAGTCTGTATCACAGGTCCGCCTGGAAGAGGCGCAGATGAATACCTCGGGTGACAGTCGACCGGTCGCGGTCATCCCCGCGCGCTACCACTCGTCGCGGTTTCCCGGAAAGTCGTTGGCGCTCTTGTCCGGCAAGCCGATGATCGAGCACGTCTGGAATCGCTGCACCGAGAGCGGGGCGTTCTCGCGAGTCATCGTGGCCACCGACGACGAGCGGATCGCGCGCGCGGTGGCCCGATTTGGCGAAGCCATGCTGACATCCGCTTCCTGCGCCAGTGGAACCGACCGCGTCGCCGAGGTGGCGCGAAAGCTCACGCAAGAAGACGCGTGGGTGAACGTTCAGGGCGACGAGCCCGCCGTGCATCCGTCCACCCTGGCGAAGCTGGCGGCTGCCCTGCGCGAGCAGGCGGTGGAGATGGCCACCGTCGTGCGCCCGCTCGATGCGGCCGAGCGCGACAACCCGCGCGTGGTGAAGGCCGTGCTCGCGCAGAACGGCGACGCGCTGTACTTCTCGAGGGCAGACATCCCATTTGCCAGCGGTGCTGGTGCGGCCGGACCGCGATATGCGCACGCGGGCCTCTATGCATATCGGCGCGCGACGCTGCTGCGGCTCAGCTCGATCACCCCCACGCCGTTGGAGACGATGGAGCAGCTCGAGCAGCTGCGCGCGCTGGAGAACGGCATCCGGATCCGATGCGTGATCTCCGAATATCCGAGCGTGGGCGTCGACGCGCCCGCGGATCTCGCCGCCGCGGAAGCGCTGTTGCGGCTGCAGCGGTGATGGTGCGGGCGACCACTTAACCCGCGACTGTTTCCACACGCACACACAGAGGAGAAGCGCCAGCGGTGACGCATGCGCGAGTATTGCCAAAAACTAATGTTATTACAGTTAGTTGAACGATCTGAATTTTCGTCGAAAATTCGACGCTCTCACCTATCTTCAAAGGACTGGGAGTGAATGCTTGCCATCAGGACCAGAATGGCAAGAGCATTCGACTCGGAGCAGCCTCCGAACATCCTTCTAGTCTGGGCCAGAATCCCCGGCGGTAGCCCACGGCCCACCCGGACAGGGCGGCGCGTGGTCTCCACGCTCCCAAGGACGCTGCACACGTGCGCTTGAGCCGAGATGGTGTGGACCGTAGACTAGGTATCGATGCCACCGAGCAAGAACCACCTAGCCGCCGTGCTGAAGCTTCCGCCTGAGGAAAGGGCGCGTATCGCGCGCGAACTCATCGCGAGCCTTAATGAGCCACGGGAGACCGAAACCGAACAAGCGTGGATTGACGAAATCGAACGGCGCCTTCAAGACGTAGATGCCGGAACCGCTCAATTAGAGGAGTGGAGCACTGTGCGAGAGCGCATCGCTGCTCGATTGCGATCGCTCTGACCGTGAAAGTCGTAGTGCATAGTGCAGCGAGCGCCGAGCTCGCGGCGGCAGCTGAATGGTATGAGCACCAGCGCTATGAGCTCTGGAGGCGTCGGCTCAAGCGCTGATCGACGGTTGGCGCTTGCAAGCGCTTTTATCTTTGCCGAGCGATGGCAACGAACCGGAACAGTGCTTCGCCGGGCTCCTTGGATGCGGGCTCCTCGGAGCGCGCAGCTGTCCTCCGGTGCGGGATGTACCCGTTGACGCTCGCCGTCTTCCCTGGCATTACGGGTCATGCGCTCCAAGAAAACCAAGTACATCTTCGTCACCGGCGGAGTGGTCAGCTCGCTGGGAAAGGGCTTGGCGTCTGCGTCGATCGGCGCCCTGCTCGAGAACCGGGGGCTGGAGGTCACGCTTCTCAAGCTGGATCCCTACATCAACGTGGATCCAGGCACGATGAGTCCCTTTCAGCACGGCGAGGTGTACGTCACCGAGGATGGCGCCGAGACGGATCTGGACCTCGGGCATTACGAGCGCTTCACCAGCGCGCACATGACCAAGCTGAACAACTTCACCACCGGGAAGATCTACAACTCGGTGATCCAGAAGGAGCGCCGCGGCGAGTACCTCGGCAAGACGGTCCAGGTGATTCCGCACATCACCGACGAGATCAAATCCAACATCCGGGCCGCCGCCCAGGGCTGCGACGTGCTGCTGGTGGAGATCGGCGGGACGGTCGGCGACATCGAGTCGCTTCCCTTCCTCGAGGCGATCCGCCAGATGCGCTACGAGGGCGGCACGCAGGACGCCGTGTACATCCACCTCACGCTGCTGCCGTACATCGCGGCCGCGGGCGAGGTAAAGACCAAGCCGACCCAGCACTCGGTGATGAAGCTGCGGGAGATCGGCATCCAGCCGGACATCCTGGTATGCCGCACCGATCGCGAGATCCCCCAGGAGATGCGGGACAAGATCGCGATGTTCTGCAACGTCGATCCCGGCTCGGTGTTCGTCTCACGCGACGTGCGCAGCATCTACGAGCTGCCGCTGGAGCTGCACCGCCAGGGCCTGGACGAGCGATTGGCCGAGCTCTTGAACATCTGGTCTCGCGCGCCGCGGCTGGAGCGCTGGGAACGCATCGTGCAGAAGGTGTATCACCCGGCGCGCGGCGAGGTCCGCGTGGGAATCGTAGGCAAGTACGTGGACCTCAAGGAGAGCTACAAGAGCCTCAACGAAGCCCTGCTTCACGGCGGCATCGCCAACGACGTCAAGGTCTCGCTTGTCTTTGTCGACTCCCAGGAGGTGGAGGCGCAGGGCGCGGCGAAGCTCCTGGGCGAGGTGGACGCCATCCTGGTGCCGGGGGGATTCGGCGTGCGTGGAACCGAAGGGAAGATCGCCGCGGTGCGCTTCGCGCGCGAGCGGAAGATTCCGTTCTTCGGCATCTGCCTCGGCCTGCAAATGGCGGTGATCGAGTATGCGCGCAGCATGCTCAACCTCTCCGGCGCGAACTCCCTCGAGTTCGACGAGAAGACGCCCCATCCGGTGGTCACGCTGATGGAGTCCCAGGTCGCGGTGCAGAACAAGGGAGGCACCATGCGCCTGGGCTCCTACCGCTGCGTGCTCCGGCCGGGCTCGCTGGCCCATCGCCTGTACGGCAAGGACGAAGTCCAGGAGCGGCATCGCCATCGCTACGAGGTCAACAACCAATACCGGGGCCGCCTTCAGGAGGCGGGGCTGCTGTTCTCCGGGTACAATCCCGAGCTGGATCTGGTGGAAATGCTCGAGCTGGCCGACCACCCCCACTTCATCGGCTGCCAGTTCCATCCCGAGTTCAAGAGCAAGCCGTTCGCACCGCACCCGCTGTTCTCCGGCTTCATCCGGGCAGCGCTGGAGTACCGCGACGCCCACCGCTGACGCGCGCGGCGGTGACGAATGCGGGCCGAATGGCTACTGTGCGCGGCCATGATCGAGCTTTGCGGTCATCGGGTAGGGCCCGGGCAGCCGTTGTTCGCGATCGTCGGGCCGGACGTGATCGAGTCCGAAGACATGGTCCACCGGCTGGCGGTCCAATTGACCTCCATCTGTCGCCGGCTGAATACGCCCTTTGCACTGAAGTGCTCCTTTGATAAAGCCAATCGCACCAGCGGCCAGTCCTTCCGGGGGCCTGGGCTTGCCGAGGGGTTGGCTATTCTTCGCCGGATCAAAGAACAGACAGGGGTATCCCTGGTCACCGACGTGCACGAGGTTGCGCAGGTGGGCCCAGTTTCGGAAATCGCGGACGTTCTTCAGATCCCGGCCTTCTTGTGCCGGCAGACGGATTTGATCCAATCCGCCGCGCGCGCCGGGCGCGCGATCAACATCAAGAAGGGACAGTTCGTCTCGCCCAAAGACATCATTCACTCGGCGCGGAAAGCATTTGACATGGGCAATCCGAACGTGCTGGTCACTGAGCGCGGCGCCTCCTTCGGATACAACAATCTGGTTGTCGACATGCGCGGATTTCTCTGGATGCGACAGGCCGGGCTCTCGGTCTGTTTCGACGCTACGCACTCGGTCCAGCTGCCGTCGGCCGCCGGCGGCGAGACCAGCGGCGAGCGCCAGTTCGTCGGCTTGTTGGCCCGCGCGGCGGCGGCTTCGGGGATCGACGCCTTGTTCGCCGAAGTCCACGAGGATCCGGATCGCGCTCTGTGCGACGGTCCGTGCGCGCTGACCCCCGAGGCGTTCGAACAGGTGCTGGGGGAAGTGCTGGCGGTTCGTCGAGCGCTTCATCATCAAGCTTGAAGGAGGTTTGGATTGGCAGGCGCCAGCACACCGCGAAAACCCGCCAGCGAGGAGCTGATGGCCCGCGCCGCAGCGGTGAAGCTGCTGGTATTCGACGTCGACGGCGTGCTCACCGACGGCGGTCTGTATTACGCCGCCTCGGGAGAAACGATGAAGCGGTTCGACGTCAAGGACGGTCACGGAATGGTGATGGCGCGACTGGTCGGGCTTTCGAGCGCCATGCTCACGGCTCGCAGCTCGACGATCGTCGAGGTGCGCGCCAAAGAGCTCGGAGTGGTGTCAGTGTTTCAGGGCCGTAAAGACAAATCACGCGGGCTGAAGGAATTGCTGGAACAGCTTGGAACACTCCCCGAGGCGTGCGCCTACATGGGAGATGACGTGAATGATCTCGGACCATTGGCGCTGGTGGGTCTGCCGAGCTGTCCAGCTGATGCGGCCCCCGAAGTGCGCCAGCAGGCCCTCTTCGTGGCGCAGCAGCGAGGAGGAAGAGGCGCGGCGCGCGAATTGGTGGAGCTTTGTCTCAAGGCCAGCGGACGTTGGACACAAGCACTCGACTTAATGCGAGGGGGTCAGGTTTACACCAGTTGACACATTTTAGACTTTTCGGATTTCGTAGGTATTCGCGTTTTCAACGTTGTGGGGTCTTTTAATGGATCAATTATTCACCACGCACGACATCAGCCGGCTGTTACAGGTCGACCCCTCCACGGTGAGCAAGTGGATCGATAAGGGCATCTTGATGGCCTTTCGCACTCCCGGCGGTCATCGCCGGGTGCGCTCGAGCGATCTGCGGACGTTTCTGATCGCCCATCAGATGCCGGTTCCGGATGAGCTGGGCAGCAACGTGGTTCGTTTGTTGATCGTGGACGATGAGAAGCCGGTGCTGGATGGGCTCAAGCGCGCCTTCAAACCGTACGGCGCTCACGTGGACGTGACCACCACCACGTCCGGAGTGGAGGCCCTGCTTCTGGTGTCCGAGCAAAAGCCCCACGGCATGCTGGTGGATTTGAACATGCCCGACCTGGATGGCTTCGAGGTTTGCCGGCGGATCCGCATCCGCAAACCGCTGGAGGCGGTTCGGCTGATCACCATGACCGCGCGCCACAGCCAGGAGATGGTGGAGCAATCGCTCAAGGCCGGGGCGGTGGCGTGCCTGCCCAAGCCCATCGACGTGGGGCAGGTGATGGAGCTGTTCAAGCTTCCGCTCGCGCTCAACGTCACCAACGGCAAACGCCCCGCGCCCTGACGCGTCAACGCTCTAAAGGTCGGTAGGCGATCTTGGGCAGCAGCGCCGGATCGTAGTCGGCTCGATTCTCCGCCACCAGCTTCTCTGCCTGCGCGCGCCACCATTGGACAGTGGGTAAAAGCGAGTGCAGGTCCACCCCGAGGGAGTCGCCCAGAAAGGTCCGGAGCTTTTTTTCACCCTGCTCGAGCAGCTTGAGCGTCCCGATCGGCGAGCCCACCTGGAGCTTGTAGAACCCGGCCGCCACCTGAATCAGACCCTGCAGCAACAGCCGCTGGTCCGAAAGGTCGTCGATCCAGCCCTCCTCCCAGGCCTCGTGCGCCTCGTAGAATTCCTGGCGGTTGAACAGCTCGATGCCGCGGGCCAGGCTCTGGTGGAAGGTGGTTGCCAAGTCGTCGCCGCCGCGAAGGTGCGTCAGCTCCCAATCTGCAGCAGGCGCTTCACCGTCTCAAGCACTTCCACGAATCTGACTGGCTTTCGCAGGTACTTGTCCACGCCGAGACCGATGGCCCGGTCCTCCGCGTCTTTTCCTCCCGCCGAGATCGCCACCACCGGGATGGCCTTCAGCGCCCGCTCCTGCTTGATCTTCTCCAGCAGCACGAAGCCGTCCATCACCGGCATGTACAAGTCGGTCATCACCAGATCGAACTTCCGCTGGCGAAGCTGCTGCAGGGCGCGGTGGCCGTCGCCGGCGAAGTGAACCTCGAGCGGCACCTTTCCGCCGAGGTCGCCGGCCGCCAGCTTTTTCAAGACGTAGCTGTACATCTCCATGATGTGGGGATTGTCCTCCACGATCAGGATGCAAAAGCCGGACGGCGGCGACGAGGAGTCACGCTGCGGCAGCATCAGCCTCGAAAGCTCTCGCATCGGCTTTTCGTTCTCCAGTCTTCAGAGCGGGAGTTTTCGTTGACAACGAACGGGCCGGGACCTACGAAAACCGCGACATGGCGAGTCCATTCTCGGCGGAGGAACGAGCCCGTTTTGACGCCGAATTAGCGACGATCTTGACGCATTTTCCCGCGGATCGAAAAGGCGCGGCCATGCTACCTGCCCTCCATCTGCTGCAAGAGATGAAGGGTTGGCTTCCTCCGGAAGGGCTGAGCTACGTGGCGGAGAAGCTGGAGGTGAGCCCCGCGCGCGCCTTCGAAGTGGCGACCTTCTACGCGATGTTCCACACCCAGAAGCCGGGCAGGTACGTGGTGGACGTATGCACCAATCTGTCCTGCTCGCTGTGGGGCGCGGAGAAGCTGCTCGCGTACCTCGAGGGCAAGCTCAAGCTGCGCACCGGGGAGACCAATGAGAAGTGGACGCTTCGCGAAACGGAGTGCCTGGCCTCGTGCGGTACGGCGCCATGCCTGCAGATCAACCAACGTCATCACGAGTCGCTGACGCCGGCCAAGGTGGACGAGATTCTGGCCAGCCTTGCCTGAGGCGCTCGGAGCGACGGGGATGATTCCAATCGAGAGGGTGATCACGCGCAACTGGGGAACGCCTCAGTCGCACACGCTGGCCGCCTATCAGCGCAGCGGCGGATATTCCGCGCTGCGCAAGGCGCTGCAGATGACGCCGGCGCAGATCATCGACGAGGTGAAGAAGTCCAACTTGCGGGGCCGCGGAGGCGCGGGATTCCCCACCGGCCTCAAGTGGAGCTTCGTACCCAAGAGCAACCCGCTGCCCAAGTACATCGCGGTCAATGCCGACGAGTCGGAGCCCGGCACGTTCAAGGATCGCTACATCCTGGAGCACGACCCGCACATGATGCTCGAGGGGCTGGCCATCGCCGCCTACGCGCTCGATTGTCATCAGGCGTACATCTACTCGCGCGGCGAGTTCAAGATGCAGTCGGAGGTGGTGGACGCCGCCATCGCGGAGGCGTACCTGGAGAGAATCTTCGGCAAGAAGGTTTTGGGAAAGGACTACGCGCTGGACGTGTACCAGATGCGAGGGGCCGGCGCGTACATCTGCGGCGAGGAGACCGCGCTGCTGGAGTCGCTGGAGGGCAAGAAGGGATGGCCGCGGCTGAAGCCCCCCTTTCCGGCGGTGGTCGGTCTGTTCGGGGCTCCCACGGTGGTGAACAACGTGGAGACGCTGGCGGCCGTCCCGTCGATCATCGAGAAGGGCGCCGCCTGGTTTGCCGGATTGGGAACGGAAAAATCCGGCGGGACGCGCCTGGTGTGCCTCTCCGGAAGCGTCAACCGGCCCGGTGTCTACGAGATTTCGATGCGGACGACGATTCGCGATCTGATCTTCGACCCCGAGCTGGGGCAGGGGATGCCTGCTGGCCGTTCGGTCAAGGCGGTGATCCCCGGCGGCTCCTCGGCGCCGGTGCTCTCGGCCCGCGAGATGGACGTGCCGCTGGAATTCGAGGCGCTCAAGGCCGCGGACACCATGGCCGGGTCGGGCGGGGTGATCGTGATGGACGATGCGACTTGCCTGGTGCGGTCTCTGTGGCGCATCTCGCGCTTCTATGCGGAAGAGTCCTGCGGCCAGTGCACTCCTTGCCGCGAGGGAACCCCCTGGCAGGCGCGGATCCTGCGCCGCATCGAAGAGGGGCGCGGAGCACCCGAGGACATCGGCATCCTGCTCAACGTGGCCACCTCGATCGCTCCTTTTCCGCCGATCGGGCTGGGCAACACCATCTGCCCGCTGGGGGACGCAGCCGCGCTGCCCGTCCATTCGTTCGTGAACAAGTTCCGGGACGAGTTCGAGCGGCACATCGCCCTGAAGCGATGCCCCTTCGGCGCGAGCCCGTGGGGCCACTTCGGAGGATGGGCGTGAGCGCCGAGGTGCTCCTCTTCTGGGCGTTCGCGTTCAGCACGGTGCTGGGCGCCACCTTCGTGGTAGCCGCGCGCAGCGCGATGAATTGCGCGATGGCACTGGTGGCCACCTTCTTTTTCCTGGCCGGGATCTACGTGCTGCTCTGGGCGCACACCATCGCCGTCCTGCAGGTGCTCGTGTACGCCGGGGCGATCATGGTGCTCTTTCTCTTCGTGATCATGCTGCTGTCGCTCACCGAGACCGGGCTGCCGAGGGTCGCGCTCTCATTTTCCCGGGTGGTGGGCGCGGCGGCCACGCTGGGGTTGCTCGCGCTGCTCGTGCTGTCGATCGGCCGAACCCGCACGGAGAATGTCCCCTGGAGCGCCGCCCACCAGGCCTCGTTCGGGACGATCAGGACGCTTGGGCAGATCCTCTACACCCAGTACCTGCTTCCCTTCGAGGCGGTTTCGCTGTTGCTCCTGGTCGCCATCGTGGGCGCGGTGGTGGTGGCCAAGCCGCGAATCTAGAGCCCATGGTTCCGATCCAACACTACCTCTGGCTGGCGGCGGTCCTCTTCTGCACCGGCATGTTCGGAGTGCTGGTGCGGCGAAATGCGCTGGTGGTGTTCATGTGCATCGAGCTGATGCTCAATGCGGCCAACCTGACGTTCCTGGCCTTCGCGCGCCAGCGCGCCGACAACCTGGGACACGTCTCGGCATTCTTCGTGATTGCGGTGGCGGCGGCCGAGGCGGCGATCGGGCTGGCGATCGTGATTGCCGTCTTTCGCAGCCGCGGCACCCTCAACATCGACGAAATCAGGACCATGAAGCACTGACGGTCTGCGCCTATGGCCTTCTCCGAATGCCTCAGTCAAGCCAGCCTTGCGGACTGCCTGCAGCGTTTCTTCGCGACCGCTCCGGTGGATCCGGCGGGAATGGCGCAAAGCCTTTGGTTGATCATCGCGCTGCCGCTCGCAGGCGCGGTGGTGAACGGCGTCTTCGGAAAAGCCCTGGGGCGAAGCAACACCAATCTGATCGCCTGCGCCGCGGTGGCAGGCTCGTTCCTTCTCTCCGTGCTCGCCTTCTGGACGCTGAACGATCCGCAGGCCGTGTTGAGCTCGGCCTATCGTCGGGATCCCATTCCCTACGCGATCGGAGAGGACTTCGGCACCTGGTTCGCTGCCGGCACCTTCCGGGCCGGGTTCGGGTTGGACGTAGATCACCTCTCGGCGACGATGCTTCTGGTGGTGACCGGCGTCAGCCTGTTGATCCACATCTACTCCACCTCTTACATGGGCCACGACGAGGGCTACTGGCGCTACTTCGCCTACCTCAATCTCTTCGTGGCGATGATGCTGATCCTGGTGATGGCGGACAACCTGGTGCTGCTCTTCGTCGGCTGGGAGGGCGTGGGGCTGTGCAGCTACCTGCTGATCGGCTTCTGGTACGACGATTCCGCCAAAGCATGGGCCGGTCGCAAGGCCTTCGTGGTGAACCGCATCGGCGACTTTGGCTTCCTGGTGGGCATGATGCTGCTGGTGCTATGGGTCGGCGCGCTCGAGCTGCAATCGCGCGGCACCGTCGCGCAGCCCAGCGCAGATCCGTGGCGGGTCGCGCTTCTGCGTTCCGGACCGCTCAACTTTCGCGGGCTCGAGGAAGCGTCGCGCAGGATCGCTCCCGAGACGTCGCAGATCACCGGCGCGATTCCGCTCGACGCGACGATCGCGCAGGGGCCCCTCGCCGGCTTTTCCTTCGGCTCGGTGTTGACGGCGATCCTGCTCCTCTTCCTGCTCGGGGCCGCGGGCAAGAGCGCTCAGCTGCCGCTCTACGTCTGGCTTCCGGACGCGATGGCCGGTCCCACGCCGGTCTCCGCCTTGATCCACGCGGCCACCATGGTGACGGCCGGCGTCTACCTGTTTTCCCGGGTGAGCTATCTGCTCGTGCTCTCGCCGACGGCGATGGCGGCGGTGGCGCTGGTCGGCGCGCTCACCGCGCTCTGGACGGCGTTGATCGCCTTTGCCCAGAACGACATCAAGAAGGTGCTCGCTTATTCCACCATCTCGCAGCTCGGTTTCATGTTCATGGCCGTCGGCCTGGGAATTTTCTGGGCGGCCATCCTCCACCTGGTGACGCACGCCTTCTTCAAGGCCTGCCTGTTCCTCGGTGCCGGCTCGGTGATGCACGGCAACGCCGAGGAGACGGACATCAAGAAGCTCGGCGGGCTGCGCAAGGAGATGCCGTGGACCTGGGCCACCTTTCTGATCGCCAGCATCGCCATCTCCGGATTTTTGATTCCGCTCTCCGGCTTCTTCTCCAAGGACGCCATCCTCCACGGCGTGCATTCCAGTGCGCTCAAAGGCTACGCATGGGTTTCCCCCACGGTCTGGGAGATTGGCTTGGTCAGCGCGTTCTGCACGGCGTTTTACATCGGCCGCCTCTACCTGCTCACCTTCGAAGGAAAGCGCGCGCCGGATGCGCGTGTGCCGCACGCGCACGAAGCCGATTGGGTGATGAGGCTGCCGCTGGTGATCTTGGCCGCGCTCTCGGTGCTGGGAATTTTCTACGGCATTCCGTTGATCCACACCTCGGCAGGATGGGAGACGGTGATGGAGAATTTCCTCTCGCCCGTCTTTGTCACCGCCCGCCAGCTCACGCGCCTGTTCGGGACCGTGAAAGTCGAGCACGAGGGAAGCCTGCTGGCCGCCTGGGCAGAAACCTGGGTGATTGCATTGGCCGGCGGCGGCTTGGCCGGATTTTTGTATCTCAAGTACTTTCCCTCTCCACACCGCGCTCCCCTCCCGGCCGAGCGCACAGTGCTGCACTGGGCGCGCCACAAATTCTACGTGGATGAGCTGTACGAGCTGCTGATCGTCAAACCAGTGAGGCTCGCCAGCTTCGTCCTCTACAAAGTGGTAGACACGCTGCTGATCGACACCATCGCGGTGCGAGGCACCGCTTGGGTCACCGCCCGCCTTGGCTCGCTGCTTCGCTATCTGCAGACCGGCGACACGCAGAGCTACGCCGCGGTGATGGTCCTGGCGCTGCTCGGCTGGGCCGCGTACGCGCTGTTCCAGGTGCTCCGATGAGCTTCCTCGACTCGCATCTGGTGAACGCGATCATCTTTCTGCCGCTGCTCTTCGCGGGCATCGCGGCGCTGCTGCCCGGGTTGGAGAAGGGGCAGATCCGCGTCACTGCGCTGGTGGGGATGCTCTGCACGCTGCTGCTCACGCTCTTCCTCTACCTGCGCTTTGCGCCCGGCGGCCCGGAGTTTCAATTCGAATACCGCGCCCGATGGATCGACTCGCTGGGGATCAGCTTCCACACCGGCGTGGATGGGCTGGCGGTCAGCCTGATGCTGCTCACCGGCTTTCTCGGACCGCTGGTGGTGCTCGCTTCCTGGCGATTCATCGACCAGCGCGTGAAGGAGTTCCACCTGGCGCTGCTGCTTTTGCAGACGGCGATGCTGGGCACCTTCGCCTCGCTGGATCTGGTGCTCTTCTACATCTTCTGGGAGGCGATGCTGATCCCGATGTACTTCATCATCGGGATCTGGGGCTCGGAGGAGCGTCAGAGGGCGGCGATCAAATTCATCCTCTTCACCCTGGCCGGCTCGCTGCTGATGCTGGTGGCCATTCTGACGCTGTTCTTCATCAGCCAACCGGCCGGCGCCCGCTCGTTCGACTACGCGCAGATCTACAACTCGCTGATCGGCGCCACCCGGGAGCTGGCCCGCTGCACCAATTCGGAGGCGCCGGGAGCGTGCGCCAGCCTGTCGCCGCTCGCCATCAACCTGCGTACCTACGGCCCGCTGATGTTCTTGGCTTTCGCCATCGCCTTCGCGGTGAAGGTGCCGATGTTTCCAGTGCACACCTGGCTTCCCGACGCACACGTGCAGGCTCCCGCTGCCGGCTCGATCATCCTGGCCGGCGTGATGCTGAAGATGGGGACCTTTGGCTTCTGGCGGTACGCCATTCCCTATTTTCCCGTCGCCGCGCGCGAGTACCGGGGGCTCTTCGGGGCGCTGGCGATCGTGGGCATCGTCTACGGAGCGCTGATGTGCCTCGCTCAGCGCGACGTCAAGAGGCTGATCGCCTACAGCTCGGTTTCACACCTGGGCTTCTGCATGCTCGGCATGTTCGCGCTCACCGCGGAGGGCGCCAGCGGCTCCGCCTACCAGATGCTCAACCACGGGGTCTCCACCGGCGCTCTGTTTCTCCTCTTTGGCATGCTCTACGAACGCCGGCACGTGCGGCTTCTCTCCGACTACGGCGGGATTGCCAAGGTGATGCCCTGGTTTTCGGCGCTGTTCTTGATCATCGCCTTCTCCTCGATCGCCGTGCCGGGCACCAACGGCTTCGTGGGCGAGTTCCTGGTGCTGCTGGGGACATTCAAGAGCTCGCTGCCGCTTCTGTTCGGGGTAGTCGCCGCGACCGGGGTTGTCCTCGCCGCCGCGTACATGCTGTGGATGGTACAGCGGGTCTTCTTCGGTCCGTTGACGCATCCAGAAAACCTGAAGCTGAATGACCTCAGGGCGCGCGAGCTGGCAACGGCGCTTCCGTTCATCGCCCTGGCGCTGGGGATGGGGCTGCTGCCACAACCCTTCCTCGAGCGCCTCGCGCCTTCTTCCTCTTTGTTTGTCGCCCGCGCCAGCATCGGGATGCCGGGTAGCCAGACCAGCGATCAGGAAATCCAGATCAAGGTGCTGGAGCTGCCGAGCGCGACTTCGAGCCAGCGCGCCGCGCCGCCGACCGGCGACCGGGAACCCATGACTCTTCCGGCAGGCAAGTACCTCGTGTTGCCCAACCCCGGTCAAAAGCCCCGATGAGTCTTCCCCAGCTCTCAGCCGCTGATTTCCTGCCGCTGCTTCCGGCGCTGATTCTCTCGCTCGCCGCGATGAGCTTGCTGTTGTCGGAAGTTTTCCTGACCACTTCCACGCGCGTTCATCAGGCCTTGATCGCGCTGGCCGCCGCGATCGCCGCCGGGATTGCCGCCCTGGCGATCGCTTTCCAGCCCGCGCGCGAGGTGCTTCAGGGATTGGCCGTGCTCGATCCCTTCTTCGGCTTCCTCACCGCGGTGATCTGCTTGGGGCTGTGCCTGGTGGTGCTGCTCTCCGCCGCCTTCCTTCGGCACCGCCACGCCGAGCGCGGCGAGTTCTACGCCCTGGCGCTGTTCTCGGCGGCGGGAATGAGCCTGCTGGCCCTCTCCGCCGAGCTGATCACCCTGTTCGTCAACCTGGAGCTGCTGAGCGTGGCGACCTACGCCCTGACCGCGTACTTGCGCCGGGGCGCTCGCCCGGCCGAGGCGGGCTTCAAGTACTTCCTCCTCGGCGCATTCTCCAGCGCGCTGTTCTTGTACGGCTCGGCCCTGCTCTACGGCGCGACCGGAACCACTCGCCTCTCGGCGATCGGCGCGGCGCTGCCGGACGCTCTTCGGACGAACCCGGCCTTGGTCTACTGCGGCGTGTCGCTGATCGGCGCGGGTCTGGCCTTCAAGGTAGCGGCGGTTCCCTTCCACATGTGGACCCCGGACGTGTACGAAGGCGCCCCGACGCCGGTGGCCGCTTTGATGAGCGCCGGCGTGAAGGCGGCCGCATTCGCCGCGCTGGTTCGGGTCTTCTGGGTGATCGGCCAGAACGTGGATCCCAAGCTTCCGGCCACGCTCTTTTCGGTTCTCGCGCTCCTCACCATGGTGATCGGAAATCTCCTTGCGATTCCCCAGCGGAACGTGAAGCGCATGCTCGCGTACTCGTCGGTCGCTCACGCGGGTTACTTGCTGCTCGGCGTGGCGTCGCTGTTCGCCCAGCCGCGCGAGGCCAGTGGAGTCCGGCTGATCAGTGCGGTGGCTTTCCCCGGTCTGAGCGCGGAGGAGCTGTCGCGCTCTGATGCCTTGCGCTCGATCGTCTTCTACCTGCTCGCGTACACCGTGACGGCGGTGGGCGCATTCGGGACGCTGAGCGCTCTCGAGCGGCGGGAGGACGAAGAGAAGGGCACCGCCTGGGACCTCGATCGCTTTTCCGGTCTGGCCCAGCGTCGCCCGGGATGGGCTGTGGCGATGGCCGCCTTCATGCTCTCGCTGGGTGGCATTCCGCCCACGGTCGGCTTCATGGGAAAGCTGCTCATCTTCCAGAGCGCGATCGACGCCGGGCTGGTCGGCCTGGCGATCGTCGGCGTTCTCTCCAGCGTCGCCGGCGTCTACTACTACCTGCGCGTGGTGGTGTACATGTTCATGCGCCCTTCGCCCGAGGAGCCGACCACCGAAGAGCGCGACTGGACCACCGAGCTGGCCCTGACCTTCTCGGCCGTGGCGGTGCTGGTCCTCGGCATCCTGCCCGGGGTCGTTTCGAATTGGCTGACCGTCACCTCGCTGATGCTCGGCGTCCGATAGCGCCCCTGGAAAGCGCTGCCGCTACCGCGATGTCCGGTGTCAGAGCGAGAAGATCGACGCGCGGCAGCTCGAGCGCCTGGCGAATCCAGAGGAGAACCTTGCGGTCCAGGTCGAGCCTGTTCCTCCCCACCAGCATCGCCACTTCCCAGCAGCTCATGGGGCAGACTCCGATCCGGTCGGCGTTTTCGATCGCTTTGCGCGCCTTGGCCGAGAGCCTCGCGGGCTCTGCCGCCCACCAGATCCAGGCGTGCGTATCCAGCACGATCACCGATCCGCGTCCCAGGAAGCCTTGATGGGAGACAGCAGATCCGTCTCTCGGATGATGCTTCCCAGCAAGGTTTGCTTGCTGGGCTTGTCTAGCCGTGCCGCTGATTGGTCCATGGGCGGCATGGAAATCGGCGCAGCCTCGAGATTCCATACGGGTTAACCCGAGGGCTCAGGCTTGCACGGGTCGGGGCCTCGACTTCGCCCCGCTGGGCTGAACGGCGCGGGGCTAACCTTTGCGGAGGACGCGCTTCTCCCCCACGCGCAGAGTGACCTTCTCTCGATCGAAGTACTCCGAGAGGGGAATGACGAACTTCCTGCTCTGGCCCACCAGCTCCTTGAAGGACTGCGTGGTGATTTCCTTGTGCTCCTTCAAGTATCCCACCAGCCGCTCCCGCAGAGCGTCCACGGCTTTGCGATCGAAGTACATGTCGTCCGCGATCCGCAGGACGATGCCCTCGGAAGCGGCGACCTTGAGCAGCTCCAGTAATCGCGGGGTCGGAAGCTGGAGGCGCTGTCCCAGCTCGTCCACCTTCGGCGGGGCCAGGCCCGACGTGGAAAGCTCGGCGATCAGCTTCGCGTGCGCGCCTTCGTCGGTCCGTGTGAGAACGCGGCCCTTCCCCTTGAGGCGCAGCATCTCGCCCGCGGCCTCCACCTTGCCGCTTTCCAGGAGCGCGTTCACCACCTTGGCGAAGATCCGCATGTCCAGCTCCGCCGAGAGTCTCTGCCGCAGCTCTTCCTTGCTGAGGCCCTCGCGCATCGGCTCGCGGCGGTGGAAATCCTCGATCAACGCCAGGCAGCGGCCGCACATCCCCTTGAAAACCTCGGTTGAGAGGTAGTGGCGCCGCTCCTTGTCTATCAACAGCGCGACTCCGCGCGCACCCAGCAGCTCCAACGAGCGCTGCAACCCCTTCAAAGGCAACGCCGAGCGCGCGAACAACTCCTTGAGCGTGAGCCCGCGGTAGCCGGCTTGTCGCAGCACCCAGGCCACTCGGGCCTCGGTATCGCCTTCCACCAGCGGACGGAGCAACTCCGATGCTCCTCTCCGGTGCCGCGGCGGCGTAATCGCCAGCACGCGGCCTCCCGCCAGCGTCGCTCCCCGGCCGGGCAGAGCGCGAAACCCCCGGAGGATGAACCGCTGGCCTGGCAGCGCCGCCACCCATTCTCCCAGACGAAGTTGCGCCAGCGCGGTTTCGCCCGGACGCAGCTCCGAGAGGTCGAGCAGCGCCACGGTGCACTCGACCTGCGCGGTTCCCAGGTGAAGCAGGAGCTTCTTCCGCTTGGGAAGCGGCGCTTCCACCGCGGGCAGCAAGAAGAGCTCGACATCGAGCATCCGCGTCTGCGGCAGCTCGTCGTGACGGGTGAGGACCATCCCGCGCGAGATGGTCTCCGTGTCCACGCCGCTGATGTTCACCGCCGCGCGCTGCCCCGCCTGGAGCTTCGGAACCGTCTGGCCGTGAAGCTGGACGCCGCGGACTCGAAATGGCCCGGGCAAACCGGGCAGCAGGGAGGCCGCGTCTTCCGCTGCAACCTGACCGGACAACAGGGTGCCGGTCACCACGGTGCCGAAGCCCTTGATGGTGAAAGCGCGGTCGACGGGAAGGAACAGCGGCCCTTCGAACGGCCGCTGCGGCAGCTCCTTGGCCAGCGCGCCGAGGGCGGACTTCAGCTCGCCCAACCCCTCTCCCGTCTTCGACGAGCACGCGATGATCCGGGCGCCTTCGAGGAAGGTCCCGTCAACGAGCGCGCCCAGATCGGCGCGCAGCAGGTCCAACCAACCCTCTCCCAGCTCCGGCAGCAGGTCCGACTTGGTGATTGCGATGACGCCGCCGCGCACTCCGAGCAGGCGGCAGATGTCCAGGTGCTCGCGGGTCTGCGGCATCACTCCTTCATCGGCCGCCACCACCAGGATCGCCAGGTCCACCCCGCCCGCACCAGCGGCCATCGCTTTGACGAACCGCTCGTGGCCCGGCACGTCGACCACGCCCGCGACCAACCCATCGTCGAGCTGCAGGTGCGCGAACCCCAGCTCGAGCGTGATGCCCCGGCGCTTCTCTTCCTTCAGCCGGTCGGTATCGATGCCGGTCAATGCTTTGACCAGCGCTGTCTTCCCATGATCGATGTGACCTGCAGTGCCGATGATCATGCTGCCCAGCGCGCGTCCCGACTGCTCCGGGGCTCGGGCCGAGTGAAATAGCAGCAGGAGAGGATAAATGCATGGGTGCAGTAGAAGGCAAGCCTGCGAAGAGAAGTCCGGAGCGCCCCGTGTGGCAGTTTTCGACGGGCGTGGGCAGATGGCCAGTAGAACACACCACGGACGGGCGACCGACTGAGCGAACCGTTGAGCTGGCGGGGAGAACCGTTGAGTTTGCCGAGGCGCATCTGAAGGTGGGCTGGAGGCAGCATCACCCTTCTCTCAGGAAGCAATGCTCCTCGCGCGGCGCCGAGGCTGCCGAGCTCGACATTGCGGACAGGTCCGAGTCCGCCGGACCTGCTGCAAGCACTAATCGGATCTGTCGGAAGAAAATCGCTCGCACAGTCCAGAACCTGGATGCTGTGTCGAAGATGAGCAGCAGCTGCCGCAGCGCTGCCAGCACTAATCGGATCTGTCGGAGGAAGATCGCGCAACATGGTCCCGGACGGACTCAAAGTGCATCGCGTGTATGCGCGAGCACGGCCTCGATGAAGCGCCGCAGCATCGCTCCGCCTGGCAGAACGCGAGCATGCGGCCCGATCAGCGCCCTCTTTCTTCCGACAAAACCGATTAGTGCTTGCGGCAGCTATCTGCCGCGGTGGCGCTACTGCCCACTTTGACGCCAGAATCCAAAGGCGGGACTGTCCTGCGCCATTTTTCTTCCGACAGATCCGATTAGTGCTCGCAGCAGATATCTGCCGGCGCGGCACTGCTACTGCCCACCTCGACGCCAGCATCCAGAGGCGGACTGTCCTGCGCCATTTTTCTTCCGACAGATCCGATTAGTGCTCGCAGCAGGTATCTGCCGGCGCGGCACTGCTACTGCCCACCTCGACGCCAGCATCCAGAGGCGGACTGTCCTGCGCCATTTTTCTTCCGACAGATCCGATTAGTGCTCGCAGCAGGTATCCGCCGGCGCGGCACTGCCTACTGCCCACTTCGACGCCAGCGGCCAGGTGCCGGACGGTCTGCGCCATTCTTCTTCCGACAGATCCGATTCTAGTGCTCTCAATGCGGCGCCCGGCCCCTCAGCACGCCCTGATTCCAGTTCGTATGCGCCGGCGCGCGGGCCAATGCGCTCCCGAGCTTGATGACAACCGCGATCTGAACGCATTGGTCCAGATGATGTGGACAGCGGACCGCGCTGGGTCACGTCAGCGCTCGGCCGAGGATGGAGGCCACGGCGGCGACGAAGGAAAGGCGACGGGAGAGATAGAGCGGTCCAGCTATGCAGAGTGGAGGTCGCTGCATGCGTTTCGCAGGCAGACGAATCCTGCCTGGTGCTCATGGCGCTAGTGAGGAACGGTACTGCTACTGGCGCTTGGGCGGGTGGACGAATTCTGCCCGGTCGTATCGAGGGCGCGATCCGAGCTGCAGAATTTGACCTTTACCCGTCGCCCTGTCACTTCCCTGCTTTGTCGGGATCGACGTCGAAGCGATCGTCTTCCGAGACCAGCTCATAGTCCCACGGAAACACCACCAGTTCTGCGCTCGAAAGAGCTGTCCACCCTGGCTGGAATCCGCCAGCCCGAGTAACCAGCGCGGCGGTCAGCACTTCCTTGGCTCCGGCCTTGACCGCCAGTCCGTGAGCAAGCTGCAAGGTGTCGCCCGACGAAGCGACGTCGTCCACCACCAGTACCCGCTTGCCCTTCAGCTCGCGAGGCATCTCGCCGAAGAGCCTCGGAGTGCGCCACTGTTTGTCCCGACTGCGGCGGCTGATCCGAACTGGATAAAACTCGCAGGTGAGAGCAGTGGCAATTGCCCCGCCGACGAAAAGGCCACCGTGTGCCACGCCCACCACCGCCTCCGGCGTGAACGTCTTGCGGATCGCTCGGACCAGATTTTGAACAAGGCGATCGAAGTCTGACCAGCTCAGCTCGAGAACGTTCGTCGATCGATTCGATCGGTCTTGTCCCAGCATCGCCGGCAGCTGAGTTTGAGGGAGCACGTCGTCCGCCGTTCCGCTTCGATCGGATTCGCTCTTCAATTTATTCTTGGATGCCTTCTTTTTCATGCCACCTCAGGGCGGCAGAGAGGCATCTGCGTTGCGGCTCGAGCGAGCATCGGGCGATCAGCATAGACGAAGATGCATCGAGTTCCTCGTGGGTCTGGGCCCACCCGTAGGAGCTCAGCCGTTCACGCGCCGAGCGGAGGGCGAAGCCCGAAGCCTCACCCGTTCAGGCCGAGCGGAGGGCGAAGCCCGGAGTCTTATCCGTTCACGCCGAGCGGAGGGCGAAGCCCCGAGTCGAGGTGGCCGGCAGAGGTCCCGCCGAAGCCGACCGCACGCCTATGTCACATCGTCCACCGCATCAGGAGGCGACCATCTGGGCGCCAGATAGCGGCGCCCGTCCGGCGTTCGCGGCCCGCCCTCGTCCTCGGGAACCGGAAGCCTGTCCCAAAGCTGACAGGTGACGGGACGATGCGCCTGATCGAGGCCTTCGCAGTAGTTGGTGAACAGGCAGCGGCGGACCTGGTCCCCGAGGCCGAGGCGCATCTTCCGAAACCAATCCGGATCCGCGAGCGACTGGCGCGCCGAGCCCACGATGTCGGCATCTCCCCGCTGCAAAATCTCTTCCGCCTGCCAGAAGCTGCAGATTCCGCCGGACGTCACCACGGGCGTGGAGAGCTGCGCGGAGCGGATGGCGCGGCGGATCGCCGCCGCGAGCGGCACGTTCCTGCCGAATGGGCCGGGCGCATCGATATGGGTCGTGGGCATGCATTCGTGTCCGCTCACCCCGGTATAGGGGTACGCTGCCGCGCCGACCTTGGGTTGCTTCGCATCCTCGAACTTGCCTCCCTTGGAAATGCTTACGTAGTCGGCGCCCGCGCGGGCGAACTCGACGCCGAAGTAGACCGCGTCCTCCACGCGGTTGCCGCCGGCGATCACCTCGTCGCCCAGGAACCGGATTCCCAGCACCACCTGGGGAGGCAGGATCTGGCGCACCGCGCGATAAACCTCCAGCGGCAAGCGGACGCGATTCTCCCTCGACCCGCCGTACCCGTCGGATCGCCGATTGAGCGCGGAGAGAAATCCGGCCATGGTGTACGCGTGCGCGTAGTGCAGCTCCACGCCGTCGAAGCCGGATTCGGCGCAGCGCCGCGAGGCATCCGAGAAAAGGCCGGGCAGAACCTTGGGCAGCTCGCGAATGTGCGGCTTTTCCAGGTCCGTAACCCTCTCTCGAAACCCGTACCGATAGCTCTCCAGGTCGCGCGGCGTCAGCAGCGAGGCGATCTGCTCTTCGCTGAGATGCAGCAGCCGTGCGCGAATCGCGCTCTCCGGCGCCTCCATCCAGATGGGCTCCCCGAGCAGATCGCCCAGGCGCCGGCGGTAGTCTTCGTCGAGGATCAGGTGTCGACCGAAGAACTTCTCCTTGGTCGGACGCCGCCGGATGGTGAGGAAGTCGATGATCTGGATAAAGAGGCGGGTGCGGCCTTGGCTCGCCCGCCGCACGCTGTCCACCAGTTTGGTCAGCCCGGGAATGTAGCGGTCATGGCCAACCCGAAGCAGTGGGCCGCTGGGGATATCGCGGATGCCCGTCGCCTCCACCACCAGCGCCCCCGGTTGGCCGGTGGCAAATCGCTCGTACCAGTCGAGCACTTCCTGGGTGACGAAGCCATCCTCCGTGGCCCGCCAGGGGACCATCGCGGGGACCCAGGTGCGCTCGCGAATCTGCAGCGGACCGACGCGAATGGGCGAGAACAGCAGCGAGCCCATCGCCTCCTCCCGCGTCGGCCAGCGCGGCACGGGCAGAAGCTTTTCCCTGCGCTTGTCCACCGTGCTCAGACGCCCTCACCTCATGCCAGCAGCGTGACCTTGACGATCTCCGGCGCGCTGCCCACCCGCAGCGGTGGTCCCCAGAACCCCACGCCTCGGGAAACATACAGCTGCCCGGCACCGTACGAATACAGCCCCGCGAAGCGCGGCCAGCGCAGCTGCACCAACGCAGTCAGCGGAAACAGCTGACCGCCGTGGGTATGACCGGAGAGCTGCAGACCCATGCCCCTGGCCACCGCGGTTTCGAAGTTTGCCGGCTCGTGCGCGAGGAGGACCGCGGCGCGGTCGCGGTCGCGGTCGCGGCCGGCGATCGCGCGCTCCAGATTGTACCCGCGGCCGTGGGCCTGTTGCCGAGCGCCCCAGTCGTCCACGCCGACCAGGTCGAACGATGCGCCCGCATCGCCGATGCGGACGTACCGGTTCCTCAGCACCTGCATGTCCATCTTGCTCAAGGCAGCTACCCACTGCTTGTCGCCCGAGTAGAAGTCGTGGTTGCCGGTGACGAAGTACGTCCCGTAGCGGCTCTTCAGACCGCGCAGCGGCGCCACCGCATCGCTGAGCGCATCCACTTCACCGTCCACCAGGTCGCCGGTGATGGCCACCAGATCCGGCTTGAGCGCGTTGGAGCGGCGGACCAACTCCTCGACGAACGGCCGGCGAATCACCGTGCTGATGTGAAGGTCGGTGAGCTGCAGGATGGTCATGCCGTCCAGCGCCCGCGGAAGATTCGGCAGGCGGATGGCGATCTCGCTCACCTGCGCCGGCTCAAAGGCGCGCCAAAACCCGTAGCTGGTCAGTCCTCCGGAGACCGCCAGCGCCCCGCCCGCCACGGCCCGCGAAATGAACAACCGTCGTTCGGGCGACACCGGATCCGCGCCGCTCACCGGACGCTTGCGCACGCGGGCGCTCAGCCGCCGCAACAGTCGAGCTCCATCCACCGATCCGAAGGAGAGGAAGAGGTAAACGGCGAAACCGATCCAGCACCAGACGATGGTGGAAAGCGGGACGAACCACGGCGCCGGCGTCACGCGCATGAAGAGGCGGGTGGCAACGAAAACCACCATCACCAATGCCACGCCGGCCAGGGCCGCCTTCCTCAGTTTCGCGCTGCGCGTTACGTCGTGGACCAGCCTGCGATAAACGTAGAAGTGCACCAGCCCGATCAGGCCACCGGCCACCACAACGAAAGTGAGCGTCCGCCAGAGCGACATCGGGCCCAATCATCATCGGCTCGAGCCGCAGTTGCAATGGAAGCGCCCCTACGCTGCCTTTCGGCCGAGCAGGTCCCGCAGAGCGCCGTCCAGCTCCGGGAATGCAAAACTGAACCCGCTGGCGAGCGCGCGCCGCGGCAGCACTCGCTGTCCGGTCAGGAGCATCGACGACATCTCGCCCAGTGCGAGCTTGAGCGCAAACGCCGGCGCAGGGAGGACGGCAGGCCGGTGCAGAGCGCGTCCGAGCGCGCGGGTGAACTCCTGATTGGTCACCGGATTCGGAGCGGTCCCGTTCATCGGTCCCCGGATGGAATCCTGTCTGACCGCGTGAAGGTACAAGGACAACAGGTCGTCCCGGTGTATCCAGCTCATGTACTGCTTGCCGGAGCCCAGCCTTCCCCCCGTGCCCAGCCGGAACGGGATCAGCATCTGCTTGAGCGCGCCGCCCTCGGGATGAAGGACGATGCCTGTCCGAACGGACACGGTACGCAGCCCTGCCTCTCGCGCCAGCGACGTCGCTGCTTCCCAGGCAACGCACGCCTGGGCGAGGAAATCGTCGCCCGGCGGGCTGTTCTCCGACAGCTCCTCGGCACCGTGAGGACCGTAGTAGCCGACCGCCGACGCGCAGATGAACGCCTTCACGCTCTTGGCTTCCACCGCCGCCTCGGCGATCGCGCGCGTTCCGCGGGTCCGGCTCTGCATCACCCGTTCCTTGTGCTCGGGCGTCCACCGCGCGGCGATCGATTCCCCAGCCAGGTGAACGACCGCGTCGCAGCCGCTCAGCAACCCCTTGCGCGGAGCTTGCATCGCGTCGAAGACATCTTCGGCGACGCCCGCGCCAAGCCGGGAGCTCCCCTTCGCGGCATGCCGGCTGAGCGCGAGAACCTGATGCCCTTCTCTGGCCAGGCGCGTGGAGAGCGCTCGCCCGATGAAACCGGTTCCACCCGTGACGGCGATTCGCATGGCGAGCCTCCCTCAGACCGCGGGCGTGCCGTCGAGCAAATAGGCGCAGTCCTCCAAGCGGTCGCCGGAGGCATCGGCCACCGCGAACTGGTTGGGCTTGCCCGTCCGACTCTTGGACCACATCGAGGCGCCGCTGTACTCGCCGCGCTTGTTCACCGCGTAAAAGGAGATCCCGAAGTTCGGCTTGCCGTTCTTGTCCAGCAAGCGGCGATCTTTGGTGATCGCCGCGATCCGGCGAAGCACTTCCAGGCACGCGTCCTTGGGCGACTTCCCCTGGCGCATCATCTCCACGATGGTGTGCGCGCCCACCACCATGATGTTCGCCTCGCCGCGCCCGGTGGAGCCGGCGCTGCCCACGCTGTTGTCGGTGAAGCAACCAGCGCCGATCAGCGCCGAGTCCCCCACGCGACCGGGGATCTTGAAGAACAGGCCGCTGGTCGAGGTGCATCCGGCCAGAGCGCCGCGCGGATCGACCGCCGACACATGGACCGTGCCGTTGCTGCGGGGATCGCGGAAGTAGTCACGCCCGTACTGGCGGATGAAGTCGCGCACGTCCGGATCCAGCTTGTCCGGCTCGGGCTCCAGCCACTTATCCAGCGCCGAAAGATTCTGCTTCCAGTAGAGCCATACCTTTCGAGCCTTGTCGGTGAGGAGATTCTCGTGAGCGAATCCATTCATGTCGGCGAACTTGCGCGCTCCCGCTCCCACCAGCAACACGTGGTCCGTGGTTTCCATCACCAGGCGGGCTACCTTGCTGGGGTTCTTGACTCCCTCGAGCGCCGCCACCGCTCCCGCGCGGGCCGAGGGCCCGTGCATCACGCAGGCATCCAGCTGGACCACGCCCTCCTCGTTGGGGACGCCGCCATAGCCGACGGTCATGTCGTTGGGATCGTCTTCGATGATGTTCACGCCTTCGATCGCCGCCTCCAACGGATCGGCGCCGGCTTTCATCTTCTCCACCGCGCGCGCCACCGCGCGGCGGCCGTTGGCGCTCGCGACGGCAATGGGAAGCGAAGGCGCGCTCTTCATCGACGAGGGCTGGCTTCCAGCGGCGGGATTTCGCTGCTGGGCCTGAGCGACGTTGCGAGCAGCGGCGGCGGCGACCACGGAAGCCAGGACACTGCGACGGGAAAGCAGGGAAGATGGCATGCGCGCCTTCTACCAAATTGCCGGGGAGGCGCGAACAGCCGCGGCGCGGCATCAGGCCCACTGGCCAAGGCGGTGCGCTTCACGGGGAGGGGACGCTCGCCATGAGCTTGTGGGCCTCGGCTGCAACGCGCATCTCGAAGGATTTCGGATCGTAGAACGTCAGCAAGACCTCGCCCACTTTGAGCACGTCCCCCTTGCTCAGTCGCGCTGACTTGCCCTGCGCCAGCGATCTTCCAGCGATGGCCACGTGGCGGTGGCCCTTGAGCTCGGCAGACCACTCGCCGGCTGCGTCGCGGGTGAGGAGCAGGTGCTCGCGAGAAACGGTGGCGTCGTTGATGACGATGTCGTTAACCGACGCCCGGCCGAGCCGCAGCGTCTGTTGAGGATCTGAGGTCGCCAGCTCGAAGCAGAGGACGTCGCCGGTGGGGAGACAATCTTGAAGGTCCTCGGCGGGCGGCTGGGTGTGGGCCACGTTCTGTTCCCCCGCCTCGGAGACATTCCAGGCACCGGCCTCCCAGACGAGCCACGCGTGTGGGTAGCGGCGCTTGAATTCCTGCTTGAGCGAAAGGTGCTGGCGAACCAGCACTGAAAGTAGGACCGAACGCACCATCGCTCGCGCTCTCTTAGCGCCGACACTCGAGGCGTTCAACCCCGCCGATGGTGTTCAGCGGGTCTGAAAACACTCGGTCCGCGCAGTTTGCCTTGACGGGCCAGGAGGTGGCGAACAGCATCGCACGCTTCACGCATGCCAGGGCGACTCGACTGTTGCGTTCCTCATTCGCGCTCACTGTAATTGCCTCTCTGCTCGGGCTCGACGTCCACGCTGAGGAGCCGGCGGGCTCGGGGCGAGCGCTTGCGGCGGTGCGCGCCAGGGGCGAGCTGCGCTGGGGCGGCGACTCACAGGGCGGCGCGCCGTACGTCTTTCAAGATCCCAGCGATCCCAATCGGTTGATCGGATTCGAGGTGGATCTGGCGGACGCGATTGGTCAGCGCCTCGGCGTGCGAGCGAGACCGGTGCAAGGTCCGTGGGACAAGTTGCTCGAGCTGCTCGCGCGCGGCGATTTCGATGTCGCGCTGAACGGCATCGAGGTCACCGAGGAAAAGCGCCGGGTCTGTTTGCTCTCTCGTCCCTACTACGTCGCCCTCGAGCTGCTCACCGTCCGACGAGGCGACTCGGGCGCTCCGCGCTCGCAGGACGCGCTTCGCGGACGCCGGGTGGGAACGTTGCCCAACTCGGTGGCCGAGCGGATTTTGGAGCGCGCCGGCGCTCAGCCCCGCACGTACGAGGGCGGGCAGAACGAGATCTACGACGACTTGCGAATCGGCCGCACCGACGCGGTGCTGCTCGACAGCGCCATCACGCGTTACTACGCGGAGATCGAGCCCGATCTCCAAGTGCTGGATCAGCCCATCGGCGAGGTGCAGTACGCGGCCGCGGTTCGCCTGGGCGATGCGGAGCTGCGCGACGCGGTGGATCGCGCGCTGGCCGATCTGGCGCAAGACGGATCGCTCCGCCGCATCTACGAGCGCTGGGGTTTGTGGAATCCGCCCACCGCCGCGCTGATTGGGGATCGAGGCCCCCCGCGAACGGAGGTGGCCGAAGCTTGGGAGGCGTGGAGAGTAGCCGTCGGCAAGATGCCCCCGCTGTGGGAGCGCGTGAAGGAGCGCTACCCGAAGACGCTGGCGCTTTTCGCGCGCGGAGCGGCGCTGACCCTTGTGCTGTCGATCCTGTCGATGGCGCTGGCCGTGGTCGTCGGCGTCGGTTTGGCGGTGGGTCGAAGTTACGGTCCGCGCCCGGTGCGCTGGCTGGCGACCGCATATATCGAGGCGGTCCGAGGCACGCCGCTGTTGATCCAGCTGACCATGATCTACTTCGGCCTGCCGGAGCTGGGGATCAAGCTCGATCCATTCGTCGCCGGTTGGCTTGCGCTGGGCCTCAACTACGCCGCCGCGGAAGCCGAGAATTACCGCGCGGGCCTGGAGAGCGTCCCAGGCGGTCAGGTGGAGGCAGCCTGGGTGTTGGGGCTCTCCAGCTCCCAGACGCTTCGCCACGTGGTGGCGCCGCAGGCAATCCGGATCGCCATCCCTCCGATGACCAACGATTTCATCTCGCTGCTCAAGGACAGCTCGCTGGTCTCGCTGGTGACTCTCACCGAGCTCACCAAGACGTACGTGAACCTGGCCAACTCGATGCGCGATCACCTCGGGCTCGGCGTGTTGGTCGCGGCCTGGTATCTGCTGATCGGATTGCCTTTCGCGTATCTGTCGCGAGCCGCCGAAGCGCACCTGGGCCGCCACCTGCGAAGGGCGACGCCGTGATTGCCGTGACCGATCTGGAGCGGAGGTTTCCCGGAGCGGCCGAGGCGGTGCTGCAGCGGCTCACCTTCGAGGTTCCCTCTGGGAAGCTGGTGGCGCTGCTCGGCCAAAGCGGGTCTGGCAAAACCACGCTTCTGCGGTGTCTGGTGGGGCTGGAACCCTTCGATCGCGGCGTGGTAACGGTGGATGGCGTGCAGCTGCGCGGCGCCGAGGCGTCGACTTCCTCTCGCGAGCACGCCCAGGCGGTGGCGGCAATCCGAGAGCGCGTGGGCTTGGTGTTCCAGTCCTTCGAGCTGTTCCCGCATCTGACGGTGCTCGACAATTGCACTTTGGCGCTGCGCAAAGCGAGGAAGCTTCCGCCGGGCGCCGCTCGAGATCGCGCGATGACGTCGCTCGAGCAGCTCGGCTTGGCATCCCGCGCCGATGCATTCCCGGAGCATCTTTCGGGCGGACAGCGGCAGCGGGTGGCGATCGCCCGGGCGCTGGTGATGGACCCGAAGGTTTTGCTCTACGACGAGCCGACGAGCGCGCTCGATCCTGCCTTGAAATGGGAGGTCCTGAAGACGCTGCGCCAGGTCAAGGAATCGAACGTCACCCAGATCATCGTCACGCATGACATCAAGCTGGCCCGGATGGCGGCGGAGTCGGTGTTCATTCTCGACCATGGGCAGATCATCGAGCACGGCGAGCCCTCGGCCGTGCTCGACGCACCCACTCACGAGAGCACGCGAACGTTGCTCTCGCAGTGGGACGGCAGCCCCAATCACCGTTCGCCCCGAGCGTAGCGAAGCGGAGTCACCCGTTCACCTCGAGCGTAGCGAAGCGGAGTCGCCCGTTCACCCCGAGCGTAGCGAAGCGGAGTCACCCGTTCACCCCGAGCGTAGCCTAGCGGAGTCACCCGTTCACCCCGAGCGTAGCGAAGCGGAGTCGAGGGGCCGCCGAGCCCTACGCGAGAAGGCAAATGTCGGCCGGTCCGGCGCAGGTGCCGTGCGTTGCATACTCTCGGTATTCGCTCTAGTATTCGTTCTATTATGACGCTGAAGCGGAGGGTGAAGATCGCAATCAGCCTCGACCCAGAAGTTCTCGAGCTGCTCGACCGTCACGCCGCGGGTCGTTCACGATCTCGCTCTGTGGAAGAGGAGTTGCTCCGTGCGTTACGCGCGCGCGAGTGGGAGCGGCTCTCCGCGCAGATGGGGACCGAAGAGCGTGAAGAACAGCTTGCTTGGGCCCGGTCTTCCTATGCGCTGGCGGACGAGCGGCTGGCTAAGGGTGAGGTGGCAAAGGGCGCCAGCTCGCGTCGGCTGCGGCGGCCCAAGCCGAGATGATCCGGCGCGGGTTCATCTACGACGTCTCGCGCGTGTTCCGCGATCCTCGACATTCTCGCCCGGTGCTGGTGCTGACCAGCGACGCTCGCAATCTTGATCCGCGCTCGCCGACGGTCGTCGGTGTTCCGATGACCACCAGCCTCAAGGGCGGGATTTTTCGCGTTCGGATTCGCAAAGGGATCGGTGGCCTCCGAGAGACGTCCGAAGCAGCCTGCGAGCAGATTCTCCAGGTGCCCAAGGAAAACTTTGTCCCCAACCGGCAGGGCAGAGTGCTGCCGATGGGCCACCGCCTTGAGGAGACCCTCCTGGAAGACGTCGTCGCTGCGGTGGTGAGGGTGATCAGCCCATAGCTTGTCAGACCGAGTCGTCGCGCCGCCCCGGAGCTTCACGCGGTTTGCAGGCCCATCGCCGGGTTTTCTCATGGGCGCATCTTCTCGGGCAAGACATCACCGCCCCGTGACCGGCCTGTCCAGCACTGGAAACTTCGAGGCGTCCGGCAGCTCGTAGTGCCACCACTCCATCGCATTCTTCTGAAACCCCGCGGCTTCCATCGCCTGGCGAAGCGTCTCCCGATTCTCGCGCGACTTGGCGCTCCCCTTGGCGTAGTCGTGGTGCGCGGCAGGCGTGAATGTGTCGAACGGTGTCGGCATTTCAAGCTCTGTCCCGTCGGCGGATGCCAGGGTCAGGTCCACGGCGACTCCGCGATTGTGATTGGACCCCTTTCGCGGATCCGCCACGTAACCGGGTTTGGGCATCACCTTCCACATCTGCCATTGCACGCTGACCGGGCGATAGCAGTCGAAGACTTTCAGGCGCAGGCCTTTGAAGCGCATCAGCTCGGCCGCTCGCGCCAGTTTCCGCGCGGCGCTGCGCCGGATTAGGCAGCGCGCTCCGTCGGGGTAGAGCTTCCGCTTGAGGAAATTGTCGGTCGTCGCGTACCGCAGATCGACGATCAACCCATTGATCATCCGCGTGGCGTCCTCCAGCGGATCCACGCGCTCGAGCTCCTGTTCCGAGAGCGGCTGGTCGGCGCGCGCGTCGCAGTGCAGGAGGAGAACCGCCAGCGCAAACCAGGCGGACTTAATGATCGAGAAGGCGATCCGTGTGCCACGCGTTTGAACATTCATATGGACAGGAAGCCGGTCAATGCGGCGGCGAACACCCCAATCACCTCGAGGACACTGAACGACACTTGAAGAAGAGAGAATTTGAGGATCGTCTTCCCCCATGACTGGGCGTACACCTTTCGCATCGCCACCAGCTCGTATCCCAATATCCAAATTCCGGTCGCCGCCCCAAGTATCTGGGAGTGGGTCGCCACCGCCGGGATCGCCACCAGGAACGCGAAGGCTTGCACGTGCATCGTGAAGATCACGTGCTCCACATAAAACCTTCCACTTCCGAAGTAGAGCACCTTCAGCACGAAGGCGAGCAGCGGCAAGAGCACAAACATCAGCTTGGGAAGGACATTGACGAACTTGAAAAAGAAGGGGAACAGCGTGCGGCGAATGCGGGAGTCGAATTCGAAAGCCTCGCTCGCTATCTCGGAGGCGAGGTGCCAAAGCGAAGCGCGCAGCTGGTGATTGCGCTGACCGCAGTTGCCGCAGTACTCACCCGGTGCCGGCACCCCGCAGTTGAGGCAGGTGGCCGATCGCGAGTGGGCGGTGATCAAAGCGAGGCACTTCAGAGGCTGGCTGCACCCAGCTACATCGTGAAGGCGCCATAGAAGGCGCTGTTCTCATCCGAGCGCGTCCAGGGCTCGCCCACGCTTCCACCGGAATAGAGCGCGGTCTTGGTGTAGCCGACCTTGCGGTGCGCCAGCGGCACCAGCGGCTCGTACCACACCAGATGCGGCATCTTGCAGCACTCGTCGTTGGGCATCGCTTCCACCGACAGCGAGGCGATTCCGGCCGCGCTCACGCTGTACTGCTTGCCCTGGTGCTGAAATTGGATCGGCGCCCGTCGCACGGAGATCACCTCGCCGAGCGACCTCGAATACTTTGCGCTCAGCGCATCGACCATCGCCTTCGCCTGGTCAGCGGAAGCGGAGGCATCGACGATCAGCTCGGTGCGCCGCGGCGCCTTCTCGGCGAGGTTCGCTTCCGACTTCACCACCGCGATCGCGCGCGTGCCTGCCAGGTCGACGCCATTCCAGCGCCCGGACTGGATGTTCCAGGCCATCAGCGCGTCCTGTCCTGTGGTGACGACCTCGCCGTTGAAGTGGCAGGCGCCGGCAAAGACGCTCGCGGTCCGCGCCTCCACGTAATCGCCTTTCACGCTCGACCGCTGCGCCTCGCCCGCCCAGGCGCTGCTTGAAAGGGCCAGCACGAAACCGGTCAACATCGCGTTCCTCATGGTGCGTCCTCCGTGATCGTGAATACTAGCTCTCCGCGAGCCCGAAAGCAGATCGATAGCAGGCGCGGCCCTGGGTGCACCGATACGGGCCGACCTGTCTGCCATCGGGCCCGATCACCTGCTGGGTGACGAAGCACCAGCAATGATCGCTCTCGTCGAGGTAATCCTCTGCCTCTGTCGCTGGTTTGTTGAGTAGGTAAAACTTTTTTGAGCGCAGCTCGCCGCAGAAAGGGCTCTGCAGCGACGGGCTGGCGGCGCCGGACGTCGGGGCCGGCGGTGCGGGTGAACGGTCTTCGTCGCGTGTCATCGTGTTCTCCCGGCTAACCCTGCTTCAACCCGCCCACTTTTGCCAACGCGCGGCGCACCAGCGCCTGGGTGAGCGGAACCTTGTACCCATTCTTCGAGAGAGGCTCCGCGCCCCTGAGCGCAAGCCTGCCCGCCTCGGCGAGGGTGGCTGGCTCGAGCGCCTTGCCGGCCAAAAACGCCTCGACTTTGGGAACCCGCCACGGAACCGGCGCCACGCCCCCGAGCACCATGCGCGCCTGCCGAACCTTGCGATCGGGTCCAACCTCGATCGCCGCAGCCACGGCCGAGAGCGCGAAATCCAACGAGGAGCGCTCCTTGAACTTCAGATAGGTGGATTGCGCAGCGAAGCTCGAGGGCGGAACCTGGATGTGCGTGATGATCTCCGCCGGCTCGAGCGCGTTCTCCCGCCGGTAGTCCTCGCTCGGAAGGACGAAGAACTTTTCCAGCGGCAGGGTGCGGTTGCCGTTCGGCCCGGCGATCGAAACGGTCGCCTCCAGCGCGACCAACATCGGCGCCAGATCGGATGGATGCACGATGAAGGACGGGCCGCCGCCGAGGATGGCGTTGTACTTGTTCTCGCCGGACTCGGCATAGCACTCATCGCCACCTTTTCGGAGGCAGACCACGTGCTCCAGGCGGAAATACCAGCAGCGCGGGCGCTGGCAGAGGTTGCCGCCCACGGTCCCCAGGTTGCGGATCTGCGGCGTGGCGACGGAGTGCGCCGCCTCGGCCAGACCTGGAAACTTTTGACCGACGTCCGCGTGAGCCTCGAGCTGCGCCATGGTGACCAGCGCCCCGATCTTCAACCCGCCCCGGGGATCCGTTTCGATTCGATCCAACCCGGGAATGGTTTTCAGATTTACCACCCGCACCGGGCGCGTCACGTAGTCCTTCATCGTGGTGAGAAGGTCTTGTCCGCCCGCCATCGGCCGCGGCCCCTCGTCGGGATCCTCCGGCGGCTTGCGCAGCTGGAGCTGTTTCACCGCATCCCCAACGCTGGTCGCGCTGACCCACTCGAAGGACCTCATATCGTTCTCCCCTGAGGCATCAGGGCCATCAGCACCTTGTCCGGCGTGATCGGCAGCTCGCGGATGCGAGCGCCGGTCGCGTTGAACACCGCGTTGGCAATCGCCCCCACGGTGGGAATCAGAGCTGGCTCGCCGACGCCGATCACCGCCTCCCGCGTATCCGCATCGTCGATCAGCGCCACGATCTCCGGCATCTCCAGGGCGCCCGGGAGCTTGTAGTCCTCCAAGGTCGGGTTCACCATCACCCCGAGCCGCTCGTCCATCACCCGTCCCTCCCACAGCGCCATTCCGATGGACTGAATGATTCCACCGTTGATCTGGCTTTCGATCGCCAGCCGATTCAGAGGCAGCCCGACGTCTTGGACGTGAACCACGCGAATCGGCTGCACCCGCCCGGTCTCCACGTCCACTTCGACTTCCGCGCACGTGGCCCCGTGCACGCCTTTGTCCGAAAGCCCCGGCTTCCACTCGCCGCGCTCGGAAACGCCGGAGGCCGGAAGAGCCGCGCAGGCCTGCTTCCACGGCAAGGTCTTTCCACGGCCGCTCACCTCGCCGCGCGCGTACGCCACATCTTCCGGCTTGACGCCGAGCACGGGCGCCAGCTTCTCCGACATCGCCTTGCGCGCGTTGTGCACCGCATCCTTCACCGCCGGGGAGAGCGAAGCGGCGGTAGTGGAGCCGCCCGAGCCGTTGGCCGCCCCGAGCCTGGAGTTGCCGATCTGCTCCCGGATGTCCTCGACTTCCAGGCCCAGCTCCTCAGCCACGATGGCCCGCATATACGTGCGAGTTCCCGTACCCAGGTCCTGCGAGCCGACCGAGACGCGCACCGCGCCGTCGCGCGCGATGGCCACGGTCACCACGCATTGTGGCGCGCCGCCTCCTCCCCAGGTCCCCACCGCGCACCCGATGCCCCGCTTTCGCGGCCCGGTGCCCGTTCCTGGCGCTTTGTTGCGCCGCTCCCAGCCGATCTCTTTGGCCGCCCGATCGAGCTGCCGGTGGTAGGCCTTGTCCTTGAGGTTCTTCTTCCTGAAATCCAGCGGGTCCATTCCGATCTTGTAGGCCAGCTCGTCCATCAGCGACTCGATCGCGAACGAAGCCTGCGGATGGCCCGGCGCCCGCATCGCCCTGGAGGAATCCACGTTGGTGTGGAGCGAGTAGACCTCGCGATAGGAATTCTGCGCGTCGTAGATGTACGGCTGTCCGGCCTGCGAGCCGGCGCCCACGCCGCCGAGCCGGTACTGAATGGCGCGCAGGGCCACCAGCGTTCCATCTTTTTTCACCCCACCGGAGAGCTTCTGCCACGAGCCGGATCGATTCCCTGCCATCACGAATTCATCGTGGCGGGTGAGCATCATCTTCACCGGAGCCTTGGCCTCGCGCGACAGCCTGCACGCGAGCTTGCCCTCGATGCCGATCCCGAACTTTGATCCAAAGCCGCCGCCCATGTGCTCGACCACTGCGGTGACGCGGCTCTCGGGCAAGTCCAGCTCCTTGGCCGTGTCGCTGGGAATAGTGAACGTTCCCTGCGTGGATGCGTAGGTGGTGGCGGAATCGCGCCCGCGGTAGTCGACTACCACGCCGTGCGTCTCGAGGCAGGCGTGGTGAACGGTCGAGGTGCGGTACTCCCCCTCAATCACCGCGTCGCAGTGCGCGAGCCCATCCGCGACCTTGCGCTCGTCGCCCCGCTTCTCTTTTCCCTCGAGATTCCCGCGCGTCGGGGGTGGCTCGCCGGGCGGAGCAGCGCCCGGACGACCCGGATCCTGATGCTCGCCCTCGTAGACTTTGGGCGCATCGGGTTTGATGGCTGCATCGGCAGTCACCACGTGGGGAAGCACCTCGTACTGCACGCGGATGGCGTGGATCGCATCCTCCGCGATCTCTGGCGTGATCGCCGCCACCCCGGCGATTGCCGCTCCCTCGAAACGAATCTCCCGAAGCTCCTTGTTCGCCTCGACTACTGCGCGAACGCCGGGGATCCGCTTGGCCGCCGAGAGGTCCACCTTCACCAGCTTGGCGTGCGCATGCGGCGAGCGCAGGATTCGCCCGTAGAGCATGCCGGGCAGGCGAACGTCGTACGAGTAGATCGCCGCGCCGCTGACCTTCACCGGCCCGTCCACGCGCGTGATCCGATGGTTCAACAACCGGTGCTGATCGTTCGGCCCCCAGGCCGGGCCGGCGGTCTCGTCCACCTCGATCTCGACATACGTCTCGATCCCATTGACCACCTTGGGGACCTTGATCTTCTTCTTTCCCGGAGAAGGGTCGGCCATGGCTTTCACGCTCCCCCGCCGACGCGCTCGTCGACCGCGGTGCCGAGAGCATGCTGCTGCTTGGCGGCGGCGAGCGCGGCTTCAAAGACCTTGGGATAGGTTCCGCATCGGCAGAAATTGCCGTGGCACGCATCGCGGATCTGCTCGAGGCTCGGGCTGGGGTTTTGCTTCAGGTAGGCCGAGATGCTCACCACGAAGCCCGGCGTGCAGAAGCCGCACATCATCGCGTCGCGCTGCACGAAGGCCTGCTGCACGGCGCTGAGGCGGTCCGGCGAGCCGAGGCCCTCCGCGGTGGTCACCTTTCGATTGCCCACGTCCACCGCGAGCACCAGGCACGAGTAGACGGGCTTGCCATCGAGCATCACCGTGCACGCGCCGCAAGTGCCGTGATCGCACACCAGCTTGGGACCGGTGACCGCCGGCTCGAGGTGATCGCGCATCGCGCTCAGAAGCGTGGTCCGGGGCTCGACCGCGACCTGCCGCTTCTGGCCGTTGATCTGCAGCGCGACGCGGACTTTTCCGTCGGTTGCGCTGCCGGCCGCCGCCTCGGCCTCGCCGGGCTCGATGGCCAGGCGATCCGCGATGGCCGCGCCGGCGCCTACCAGCCCGACTCCCTTCAGAAAACGCCGCCGGCTCGGGTCGCTGGGCTTATCCTTGGTCCCGTCCTTCTTCCGGTCATCTGCTGCCATGCCTGACCTCGCGATGGAAAGCGTGGGAGACGAACGACCTAGCGCCGATTCGATCGAATTTCAATCGCGCAGTGCACCCAAGGTATGGTTGCGAGCGTGCCGAGCACGGACGTAATCGACGGCCGATTCCAAATCGATGCCGAGGTGGCGTCGGGGGGAATGGGGACCGTCTTCCGGGGCCGAGATCTTCAGTCGGAAGAGCCGGTTGCGGTCAAGGTTCTGCAGCTCACCCGAAGCGCCGACGCGGAGCGATTCGCGCGCGAGGCGGCGCTGCTCGCGCAGGTGTCGCATCCGGGAATTGTCCGCTATCTGGCGCACGGGACGACGGCGGAGCGGCGGCAGTACCTGGTGATGGAGTGGATCGACGGCGAGACGCTCAGGGATCGGATCAGCCGGCAGGGGTTGACCATCCACGAGAGCGTGTTGGTGGCTCGCCGCGTCGCCGAGGCGCTCGACGAGATGCACCGCCGGGGAATCATCCACCGCGACGTGAAGCCCAGCAATCTGATTTTTCCCGAGGGCGCGGTGGACCGGGTCAAGCTTCTGGACTTTGGCATCGCCCGGCGCAGCGACGATTTAATCGGATTGACCCGCACCGGCGTGATGGTGGGTTCTCCGGGATACATGGCTCCCGAGCAGGCCCGCGGCGATCGCGCCGTGCTCGACGCTCGGGCCGACCTGTTCTCGCTTGGGTGCGTCCTGTACGAGTGCCTCACCGGCCGCCCGGCGTTCTTCGGCGATCCCGTCGCGGTCCGCGCGAAGGTCTTGCTGGCGGATCCACCGGCGATCCGGGAGGTCAACCCCGATGTGTCGCCGGGGCTGCAGGACCTGGTGGACGAGCTGCTGTCGAAGGACCGCGGGCAGCGACCGACGGAGGCAGCGCACGTGGCCAGGCGGCTCTCGGGTTTGCGGGAGGTCTCGGGCACTCCTCGACCCGAGCGGCCGAGCCCGTCCTCGAGCGCCGCGACGGCGGTGATTCGACCTCCGCGCGAGAATCAGGCCACCTTCGCGGTCTTTGCCCAAGCGGAAGAAACGCTTTCCGGCACCGAGGAAAGCGACCGCAAACGAGCGCTCGACGCAGCGGTCGCATCGCACGGCGGCCGGCTGGAATGCCTCGACGGCAAATGGTGGATGGTGGTCCTCTCCGGCGCGGGCGTGCCGAGCGAGATGGCGGCCCGCGCCGCTTCCTGCGCGCTGCAGATCCGGGCAGTGCTCCCCAGCGTCCCGATGGCGCTGGTGGCCGAAAGGTCGCGGTCAAAGCTCGACGCGCTGATCGACCGCGGGGTGAGCTCCGTCACCAGCGAGTCCATCGTCTCTCTTTTCGCGGACGCCATCGCGCCCACGCGCTCGATCGAGGAAATCCGACTTGATGAAGCAACTACGCAGCTGTTGCAGAGCGATGCCTTCGACGTGACGCGCCGCGCGGACGGCATCTACCTACGCGCACAAGCGGGCGGACAAGCTCCAAAATCCTGAATTTCTCAGAGCGGCGCTCCCGGCAGACGGGGGATGTTCCGATGTGCTAAGTCTGGCTCGTTGAGCCCATTGACAAAGCTCGTGGTTCAGGTCGTGTCCCTGCTGCTTTTGGCCGCGGGGATCGGTCTGATCGCGTTCGCTCGGCGGACCCAATCGGTCGAGCGAAATCCACCGGCGGTCGCGCCCGAGCCCGACCCAGCGAGTATCCAGGGCTCCTCGGCCAAGCGCCTGACCGACGAAGGCTTCGTGGGCGTGGTGGTAGCAGGCAAGGCAGCGGACATCGCTCCGAAGATGACCGGGCGATTGGAGGGCATCCACGTCAAGGTCGGCGAGCGACTGGCGGCAAACGCGCCGATCGCCACGCTGGACACGGCGCAGATCCGCCAGGAGCTGAACATGGGCGAAGCCAAGCTGAAGGTGGCGCGCGCGGATGAGCAACGGGCATCGACCGAGCACGCGCAGGCTCGCGAAAATCTGGAGACGCTCACCGGGCTGCAAAGCGGCGGGCACATCTCGGAAAAGGAATTGAGCGCCGCGCGGTATCAGGAGAAGGTCGCTTCCGCCGCGCTCGATGCCGCCCATGCGCGCGTGGCCGAGGCCCAAGCGAACGTCGCGCAGCTGCGCGAAAACCTCGCTCAAGCCACCGTGCGCGCCCCCTACGCCGGCACCGTCTCCGAGCGGTACCTGGACCCCGGATCGATGGTCGGCCCCACCACGCCCATCATCCGGTTGATCAGCGCCGAAGACCTCCGGGTGCGCTTCGCCGTTCGCGAAGAGCTGGCTGGAACAGTCGGCTACGGAATGGCGGTCCGGGTGGAGGTGATCGCCTTGAACGCGAATCTCAACGGCGTGATCGAGAACATCGCGCCGGAGGTGGACATCGCCTCGCGCCACATCCTGGCCGAGGCCAGGCTGGATCCTCTGCCGGACGGCTTCAAGAAGGCCATTCCGTCCGGTTTGGAGGCTCGGGTTTCGGTCATCGCTCCCGTCCATACGGGCGCGCATTGATGGAGGGTGCTGTTGGCAGAACCGGCGTCCGACCTGTTCCGCAAAGAAGCCCTTGATTACCACCAAGGCACCACCGAGGCGGGCGGCAGCGTTCTGCGCCTCTCGCCCGCCTGGCTGCGCTATTCGTATTGGCTGCTGGTGACAGTAGCCGTCGCCGGCGCCGTTTTTGCCACGGTGGGAACGGTGCACGAGTACGCGGAGGGGCCCGCGGTGGTCCGCGTGGTGGGCCGAACCGATCTGACCGCCAAGGCCGCCGGCACCGTCTCCTCGGTAGAGGTCACCCCCGGGCAACGCGTCACGGCCGGAATGGTGCTGGTCCGCTTCTACACCGCGCAGGAGGCGGGTGAGCTGGACAAGATCAACAAGGAATTCCATTTGCAGCTGATCAAGACGCTGCGCGATCCGTCGGACAAGCTGGCCCGGCAGGCGATGACCAGCCTTCTTTCGCAGCGGGACCTGGCGGAGTCGCGGCTCGAAGAACGGACGGTGCGCGCGCCGCACGCGGGGATCGCCAGCGACATCCGGATCCGCGCAGGCCAGGCGTTGCTGCCGGGAGAAAGCATCCTTTCGCTGATCGGCGAGCAGACGCGGTTCACGCTGGTGGCGATGCTGCCGGGCCGCTATCGACCGATGCTGCGGCCGGGCATGCCGGTCCGGCTGGAGCTGGCGGGCTTCAAGTACGAATACCAGAACCTGACCATCGACTCGGTGGGCAACGAGGTGGTGGGGCCGGCGGAGATCAAGCGATTTCTCGGCCAGGAGCTGGCGGATACGGTGGCGATCAAGGAGCCGGTGATCCTGGTGCAGGCGCGGCTGCCCAAAAGCACCTTCGTGACAGACGGCAAGACGTTCAGCTACTACGACGGGATGCAGGGGACGGCGGACGCCCGGGTCCGCGCTGAGAGCGTGCTGGTGACGATGGTGCCCGGCCTCAAGGCTCTGTTCGACTATGGCGGATGAGCCATCCGATCGGGCAGCCGGTCTCTTCCAGCGCTTTCCCGCGCTGAGCCAAATCGGCTCGCGCCGCGCGGCGCGCAACATCAACTTCGTCCCGCAGCTGACGCAGAGCGAATGCGGGATGGCATGCCTGGCGATGGTGCTCGGCTATCACGGCAAGGCGGTGCGCATCGAGGAGCTGCGTCAAGTGCACACCACGGACCGGAGCGGGATGACCGCGCAGGACATCTTGAACGTGGCGCGCTTCTACGGATTGCGCGGCCGCGGCGTGTCGATCGACATCGAGGAGCTGGAGCTGCTGGACCGCGGGTCGATCCTCCACTGGAACTTCGATCACTTCGTGGTCTTCGACAAGCTGGACAAAAAAAGCGTGCAGATAGTCGATCCGGGGGCGGGTCGCCGGCGCGTGCCGATGGAGCAGTTCCGCCGATCGTTCACCGGCGTGGCGCTGTTGCTCGAGCCCAGCGACGAGTTCGAGCCGTCGGCGGCGCAGGCCAAGCGCACCTGGTGGTACGTGACCCAGCTCCTGGGCCACTTCCGCCTGTGGTCGCGCATCCTAGTGACTTCGCTCTTGCTGCAGCTGTTCTCGCTGGCGGTCCCGGTGCTCACCGGAGCGATCGTCGATCGCATCGTCCCGCGCTCTGACTACCACCTGCTGTTGGTGGTGGGCGGGGGCTTGCTTTCGCTCGTCGTCTTCCACTTCCTCTCCAATCTGGTTCGCGCGCACCTGTTGCTCGACCTGCGAACGCGCTTCGACATCCGGATGACGCTCGGCTTCATCGATCACCTGCTGGAGCTGCCGTACGCGTTCTTCCAGAACCGGGCGGTGGGCGACCTGTTGACGCGTCTGAACAGCACCAGCGCCATCCGCCAGCTGCTTACCTCCGGCGCGCTCTCCGGTCTGGTGGACGGCGCCTTCGTGGTCCTCTACCTGGCGCTGCTGTTGATCGCCAGCCCGACGATGGGCCTGATCGTGCTGTTGCTGGGCGTGATCCAGGTCACCGTCTTCCTCTTCAGCCGGCGCCGCCGCAAGGAGCTGATGGCGCAGGAGCTGGAGACCACCACGCGGTCCGGCGCGTACACCGTGCAGGTGCTGGCGGGCATCGAGACGCTCAAGGCGATGGGCCGGGAGGATCGGGCGGTGCAGCACTGGTCGAACCTGTTCGTGGACAACCTCAATGCATCGCTGGGCCGCGGACAGCTCGGCGCGCTGGTCGATGCGCTCACCGGCTCGCTGCGGTTGGCCTCGCCGCTGATCGTCCTGTGCATCGGAGCGCTGCAGGTCCTTGCCGGCGATCTGAGCCTGGGCACCATGCTCGCGCTCAATGCGCTGGCTGCCGGTTTCTTTGCGCCTCTCTCCAACCTGGTGTCCACCGCGGGCGAGCTGCAGCTGGTGGAGAACTACGCCGAGCGCCTCGACGACGTGTTCAACACCGCGCCCGAGCAGGACCGCAGCAAGGTGAAGCAACCGCAAGCCCTGCGCGGGCTGATCGAGCTGGACCACGTCAGCTTCCGCTACGGGCCACTGAGCCCCTTCGTAATCCAGGACATCTCGGTGCGGATCGAGCCGGGGCAGTTCATCGCGCTGGTGGGAAAATCCGGATCGGGCAAGAGCACGCTGGCGAGCTTGTTGGCGGGGCTGTACCTGCCCGGCTCCGGGCGGATCCTTTACGACGGAGTCGACCTGGGCGAGCTGGACCTGCGCTCGGTCCGCCAGCGCCTGGGGATCGTCACCCAGCGCCCGTACCTCTTCAACCAATCGATCCGGCAAAACATCGCCGGCGCGGACCCCACCGTCTCCTATGATGAGGTGGTGGACGCGGCCAAGCGGGCCTGCATCCACGAGGAGATTCTGGAGATGCCGCTCGGCTACAACACCATCCTCCAGGAGGGCGGCGGATCGGTGTCCGGCGGGCAGCGGCAGCGGATCGCCCTGGCGCGCGCGCTGGTCACCCGGCCGGCTATTCTGATTCTGGACGAGGCCACCAGCGCCCTGGACGCGGTGACGGAAAAAAACGTGCAGGCCGAGCTGGCCAGGCTGCAGTGCACGCGGGTGATCATCGCCCATCGGCTGAGCACCATCGCCAGCGCCGATGTGCTGCTGGTCCTCGATCAGGGGCGGGTGATCGAGCAGGGCACGCATCAAGAGCTGATCGCGCGCGGCGGAGCGTACGAGAAACTGGTGTCAGCGCAAATGCAAAAGGCCAGCGCATGAGCGGCGAGCCCGCTCGCGGCGGCATCGCCCCGGAGAATGCCCGCCGCTCACCGGACGGGCTGATCGGCCGAACGCTCGGCGAATTCGTGATCCGCGAAAAGCTCGGGCAGGGCGGCTTCGGTGCGGTGTTCCGGGCGGAGCAACCGCTGCTCGCGCGCGAGGCGGTGATCAAGGTGTTGCAATCGCGCGGGCGCGTCAGCGAAGCTGCGATCCAGCGCTTTTTGCGCGAGGCGAGGCTGGCCTCCAGTCTGGATCACCCGTACGCGGCGCACATCTACGCGTTCGGGGCGGAGCCGGACGGTCTCTTGTGGATCGCCATGGAGCTGGTGCGCGGAACGCCGCTGGACAAGCTGCTCAAGGCGCAAGGACCGCTGCCGTTGACCAAACTGGTGCCGCTCCTGGATCGGATCTGCGAGGTGGTGCACAGCGCCCACGAGCAGGGCATCGTGCATCGGGATCTCAAGCCCGCCAACGTGATGGTGCTGTCGCGCGCGGGGCGACTCTTGCCCAAGCTGCTCGATTTCGGCGTAGCCAAGCTCCGCGAGGAACAGCACGATGCCTCGGAGAGCCCGGTGCCGCTGTCCACCATCTCCGAGCAGCTGGCGCGCGCGGCGTCCACCCAGCTGACCGAGCGCGGCCTGTTCATCGGCTCGCCGCACTACATGGCCCCGGAGCAGTGGATCAACGCGGCAGCGGTGGATCAACGAACGGACCTCTATGCGCTGGGCGTGCTCTGCTTCGAGGCGCTCACTGGACGCCACCCGTTCGAAGGGGAGACGGTGCTCGCCGTCGCCAAGGGGCACGCCAGCAAACCCGTGCCTGGGCTGGAGCCGGAGTTTCCGGAGGGGCTTTCGGCCGTCCTTACCAAGGCGATGTCCAAGCGAAGCGCCGACCGGTTCTCGACCGCGCTCGAATTCGCCGCGGCATTTCGCGCCGCGGCCCGCCTGGGTGAGGAACCCGCGGAGCTGCCACAGCTGGACGAGGCGGTGCGGGAGACGGTGATCGCCGAGGGTCCGCAGCCGTTGGCGGAAGCGGTCAGCGCGCTGGAAGCGGCGCGCAGCGTGGGCCAGGCGCTGCTGGCGGTGGACCAGGTTTTCACCCTGCTGGCCCGATACCTGGGAGTGTTGGCGATCGCTTCTCGCGCGCGGGTCGGACCAGGCGGAGCGGCCGACGCGCCGAGGGTACGCGAGCTGTTTTCGGCATTGCGGCAGCAGTCGCTCGCCGACGAGCAGTGGGTGAGCCTGTCGCGCGAGCTGTGCCGTCCCTTCGCCCAGCTCCGGGCGGCTCATCCCATCCCCGAGCTGGTTACCTTCTTCTTCGAGCCAGGCAGCGAGCGGGAGGGCGGCGGCGCACGACTGTTCGAGAGGGGGCCAGCGCTCGTCGAGCTCGGATCGGCAGCCGAATCGCAGCAACAGCAGCTTCTCGCGCGCGAGCTGTCGCGGCTGGCTCAGCTTCTCCGATCCGTAGCGTTTCTCTTCGACTACCGCCTGGTCGTGGGACGCGGAGATCGCGGCGAGTCGTGGAGCGGCGTCCGGCGAGCTCGTCGCAACGCGCGTCCGCTCAGTGGGGATCCGCTTGCGGAGTCGCATCCGGCGCTGCTCAACCGCGACGGGGCGCTGGCTCTCGAGCTGTGGCCGCTCGTCCAGGTGCGGGTGCCCACGCCTGGCGCGCCGGAGGAGCTGTTCCTGCTCGAGGGGAACGGACGGCACGGCGCGAAGCTGGTGGCCATCCCGCTCGGGTTCGAGCGCCACGACGAAACGCTGTGGGATTGGTTCCGCGACCGCGGCCTGGGGGCGTCCGAGGCAGCAGCGCCGGAAGGAGCCGAGGAGCAGGCGCCGTATCTGGGCCTGGCCGCCTTCACCGCCGGCGATGCGAAGAACTTCTTTGGCCGGGAGCAGGAGGCGGAGGCATTCGCCAACCGCCTGCGGGTGCAGCCGATCCTCGCCGTCGTGGGCCCTTCGGGCGCCGGCAAGAGCTCCTTCGTGCAGGCCGGCGTGATTCCGCTGCTGCCGGACACGTGGCGAGCAATCACGCTGCGCCCCGGTCCTTCTCCGCTTGCCAGCCTCGCGCAGAAGCTCACCCAGTTGGGTGCGCCGATGGCGGACCTTCCGGCGGCGATCGCGCGTGACGGGGACGCGCTCGCGCTGCACCTGCGCAACTCGGCGCTGCAGACGCAAGCCACGCTGTTGCTGGTGATCGACCAGTTCGAGGAGCTGCTCACGCTGTGTCTCGATGCAACTGAACGCCAGCTGTTCTCCCGGGCGCTGGTGCAGGCCGCGCGCGCGAGCGAGGAGCGGGTTCGCGTGGTGCTCACGCTTCGAGACGACTTTTTGATCCGCGCCCAGCAGCTTGCCGCCTTGCGCGAAGAGCTCGGACAGGGGCTGCAATTGCTCGGGACGCCGGCGCCCGAAGACTTGATGCGGATTCTCACCTGTCCGGCCCGGCAGGTGGGCTATGAGTTCGAGGATCCCAAGCTTCCCGAAGAGATGATCCGCGACCTCGCGGACCAGCCCGGCGCGCTGGCGCTGCTCTCATTCACCGCGCACAAGCTCTGGGAGCTGCGGGACCGGCACTTCCGCCGGCTCTCCCGCAGCGCGTACCAGTCGCTCGGCGGAGTCGGCGGAGCACTGGCTCAGCACGCCGAGGCGACGCTCGCGACGATGTCCGCGGACCAGCAGGCACTGGTTCGCGAATCCTTCCGGCATCTGGTAACGGCGGAGCACACGCGAGCGGTGCTGACCCGCCGCGAGATGACCGAAGTCCTTGGAGGAGGACCCGCGGCGACGAGCGTGCTCGAGCAGCTGATCACCGCGCGCTTGCTGACCGCGTCGGAGGGCGAAGGCGCGGAGGATCAGATCGAGGTGATCCACGAGGCGCTCCTCTCCTCGTGGCCGCGGCTGGTCCAGTGGCAGCAGGAGGACGCCGAAAGCCTGCGCATGCGGCACCAACTGCGCGCGGCCGCTCGGCAATGGGAAGAGCGCGGGCGCGGCAAGGGCCTGCTGTGGCGCAAGGAAGCGCTGATGGAGTACCGCGTGTGGCGCTCGCGGTACCCGGGGCGACTGACCGAGTCGGAGGAATCGTTTGCAGCGGCGAGCCTCCGGGATGAAGCGCGCGGTCGTCGGACGAAGCGGCTGGCGATCACCTCGGCATTCGTCGTGCTGGTGATCGGCCTGGCCGTCCTGTTCCGGGCGAACAAGATCGCCGCGGAGAAGGCGATCGAGTCGAAGAGCCGGTTGGCGACGATCTACGAGGAGCAGGGACGGCAGCTGTTGCTCTCCGGCGATCCGATGCGCGGCATTCTCTACCTCGACAAGGCGCAGCAGGAGGGCGCCTCCGGTCCGGCGTTGCAGTACCTGTTCGGACGAGCGACGCGGGCGCTGGACGCGCAGCTCCTCACGCTGCCGCACGCCGACTTCGTTAGCGACGCGCGTTTCAGCCCCGATGGAACCCGTGCCGTCACTGCAAGCAGGGACAAGACCGGAAAGCTCTGGGATGCCTCCACGGGCAAGCTGATCGGTTCGCTCGAAGGACACCGCGACAGAGTAATGGCGGCGCATTTCAACCCCGATGGTAGCCGTGTGGTGACCGCCAGCATCGACGGCACTGCGGCGATCTGGGATGGCCGGAGCGGAAAGCTGATCGCCTCGCTCGAGGTCGGGCCGCCGATTCCCCCGCTGCCCGATGCGATAGCGAGCGCCGATTTCAGTCCAGACGGCAAACTGGTGGCGGCCGCAGTGGGAAACGTAGCCAAGATCTGGGACACGTCCGCGTTAACGCCAGTCGCCACGCTACAAGGTCATTCCGATTGGATCGAGGGCTTGGCATTCAGCCCCAAAACGCAGGACGTTTTCACCTGGGGCCGCGACGGAACGATCAGGCGCTGGCGCCCGAACGGACAGACGGTTTACTCGATTGCCGCGAATACATCTCCCGATCCGTACCTGCTGCGCATCTCTCATTTGAGCCTTTCAGCAGATGGCAAACGAATCGCAACTGTTGGCTGGGACGGCGCAGCGCAAGTCTGGGATGCCGACACCGGCAAGGCAATCTCGAGTACGCGGGATGCGGAAGGACCACCTTACTCGGTGAGCATCAACCCAGACGGAACGAGGCTCGTCAGCACGAATGCCGGCAACGTCGCCAAGATATGGAATGCCGCTACTGGCGAGATCATCCGTTTCCTGGAAGGCCACGCGGGCAGGGTCCGGTTCATCACCTTCAGCGCCGACGGAAAACAAATCCTTACCACCAGTAACGACGGCACTTCGAAGCTGTGGAACGCGCTTGGTGGCGCGGCACTGATGACCTTCGTGGGCCACGCCGACTCCATCGTCTCAGCGGCGTTTGCACCAGACGGGAACCGGATCATCACCGCCAGCTTCGACGGCACGGCGAAAGTCTGGGATGTGCGCGGAGGGCCGTTGGTAACTGCTCTCGACGAGCCCGGCTACGTTACCTATGCAGGCCTGAGCGTAGACGGAAGACGAGCTTTGGTGCTCACCGAAGAAGGTTCGGTGAAGCTCTGGGATCTGAATGGTTCTCGGATAGTCAAAGTGATCGACAATGAAAAAGGAACTTATCCGGTTGCCGCGTGGAGCCCCGATGAGAGTCGCCTGGCGCTCTCCCGCGGCCGCGGCCCACCCGGGGCGGCCACCGCGGCCAAGCAGGAAGCCGGCGAAGTCCTAATCATAGAAATCCCGACTGGCAGAACAATTGCGCGAATGCGAGAACACACCAAGCCGGTCACCGCGTTGGCGTTCAATGCTGCTGGGACTCGGTTGCTTACCGCCGGGGATCAAAGCGCGCGCCTGTGGAACGCAGCCGATGGGACTTTGCTGACATCGCTCCAAAGCGATGCGGGTAACGTGACGGCCGCGGCGATCAACCCAGACGGCACACGCGTCATCACCGGCACCGACGACAAGAAAGTAGTGATGTGGAATGCGCTCACCGGTTCCAGCTTGTTCACGCTTGACGATTTCAAGGGCCCTATTCGTTGGCTCGCCTTCGCCTCGGACGGTAATCGTTTCGCCACAGCCAGCCGCGATAAGCGGATCATTGTCTGGGATAGCGCTTCTAGACGACGACTCCTGACGTTGCCTGAAGCGAAGGCAAATGCAAACACGGTGCAGTTCAACAACGCAGGAACGCTGTTGCTGACCGCTGACGTGGTCGGGTCCGCGTCGGTTTGGGATCTACGCACCGGACGGCTGCTCAGCCAATACGTGCAGGGCGCCTCAGCCATGGACCACGCCATGTTCGCCCAGGACGGAAACCGCATCATCACTAGCATGGTGAATAATGTGATGGTTTGGGACAGTCGCTCCGATGCGCGCAACCCATCCGAGATCTCCGCTTACATTCGATGCAAGGTTCCGTTCCGAATCGAATCGGAGCAGTTGGTGCCTACTCCGCTCGACGGCAGCTGCGCACGCTGAATGGGCGACATGTATCGTCCGATAAACCAACTCGAACAAAAGCATTTCTGTTTATCGATCCTTAATTAAGGTGAATGCAGACACCTTGAAATTGCTTTAATACACGAATACTAAGGCCAAGTAGCGCATTTATGTTCGTGCAATTGCAGCCTGGGCGCGAAAGCATTTGGGCGGGAGCGTCGCCACGGCTTGTTGGAAGAGAGCAGGATTGAACCGAGGAAATGCGTGGTTCACCAAGAATTGAGCAGACCATGAGCGCCGGGTCGGCCGCGGCTGAGCGCTCGAAAAAAGTCCAGGAGCTGTTCGAGGCGGCTCTGGGGCAAGAGCCAGAATTGCGATCAGCTTTCTTGGCCGAGGCCTGCGCTAACGATTCGGCGTTGCTAAGCGAAGTCGAGTCGCTTCTACAGTGGAACGAAGAGGCTCCCGGCTTCCACGCTGTGCCGGCACTGGCACGAAGCACCGGCGAGACCCTCATCCTGCAGCGGAAAGAGCAAACGTGCGGGCAAGTAAATCTGCCGATCGGGGCCTATGCGCTGCGCAGCGAAATTGGCCGCGGCGGCATGGGCACGGTCTGGCTCGCGGAAAGGGTCGATGGCGAATTTCGCAAAACGGTTGCGATCAAATTGATCAATCGCGGCATGGACACGGACGAAATCGTGAGTCGTTTTCGAAACGAGCGCGAGATCCTCGCGGCGCTCGAGCACCCGAGCATTGCGCGCATGCTCGACGGTGGGACAACAGCGGACGGGCTTCCCTATTTCGTCATGGAGTACATCGAAGGTGAGGCGATCACCGAGCATTGCGCGAACCGGCAGCTGCCCCTGGAGGAACGTCTCCGGCTTTTTTGCCTCGTCTGCCTCGCGGTGCAGTACGCGCATCAGAACTTGGTAGTTCACCGCGATCTCAAGCCGAGCAACATCCTGGTCACACCGCAAGGCGCAGTGAAGCTGCTCGATTTTGGCATCGCGAAGCTCTTGCATCCCCAGATCGCCGAACAGGTCGGAGAGCAAACCGCGACCGTGGTTCGCCCGTTCACGCCCGCCTACGCAAGCCCTGAGCAAATTCGCGGCGAGCGCGTCACCACTGCGAGCGACATCTACTCACTCGGTGTGGTTCTCTACGAACTTCTGACTGGCGCCCGTCCGTACCGGTTAAAGGCCAATAGCCGCGAAGAATTGGCCAAGGCTATCTGTGAAGTCGAACCGGAGAAGCCGAGCAGCCGACTAGGTCCACAGGGCCGCGCGGCCGACAGGGACTATGCTCGACCAACCAAAGATCGGCAGGCGGTGAGCGGGTCCCTAAACGCAAGGACACAACGGAGAGTGCGAGGTGAGCTCGACAGCATCGTCCTAATGGCGCTACGAAAAGAGCCACAGCGGCGATACACATCGGTCGAGCAGATGGCGGAAGACATCGACCGGTATCTCCAAAGTCTGCCGGTCCGCGCGCAAAAGCAAACACTAAGCTATCGGACGGCGAAATTTGTCACACGGCACAAGGCAGCTCTTGCAGGGGCCTTCCTTTTTAGTGCGGCACTTTTTTCGGGTCTTGTGGCGACTCTCTGGCAGGCCCGCGTTGCCCGCCGTGAGAGAGCAATCGCGGTCGAGAAGGCGATCGAGTCGAAAAGCCGCCTGGCAACGATCCACGCGGAGCAGGGCCGGCAGCTGCTGCTTTCGGGCGATCCGCTGCGCGGCATTCTGTACCTCGACAAGGCGCAGCAGGACGGTGCCTCCGGTCCCGCATTGCAGTACCTGTTCGGGCGAGCGACGCGGGCGCTGGACGCGCAGCTCCTCACGCTGCCGCACGCCAACTATGTTCGCGACGCGCAGTTCAGCCCGGATGGATCCCGGGCAGTCACCGCAAGCTGGGACAAGACCGGCAAGCTCTGGGATGCGTCCACGGGCAAGTTGATCGCTTCGCTCGAAGGACACCGCGACAGAGTGATGACGGCGCGTTTCAACTCCGATGGAAGCCGCGTGGTGACCGCCAGCATCGATGGCACGGCGGCGATCTGGGATGGCCGGACCGGAAAGCTGATCGCCTCGCTCGAAGTCGGGCCGCCGATTCCCCCGCTCCCCGATGCAATGGCGAGCGCCGATTTCAGTTCAGACGGGAAACTGGTGGCGGCCGCAGTGGGAAAGACAGCAAGAATCTGGGACGCCTCCAGTCTTGCGTTCATGGCGACGCTCGAGGGTCACTCGGACTGGATCGAAGGCCTCGCGTTCAAGCCGCAGGGACATGACGTCTTCACCTGGGCTCGGGACGGGATGGTCAAGGGCTGGCAGTCCAGCGGGCGCCTCGTGTACTCGATCGCGGCCAACACGTCGGGTGGCTATCAAGCGCGCGTCATCAGCCTGAGCTTCTCCGCCGATGGAAAGCGTTTTGCCACGGCGGGCTGGGACTATACGACAAGGGTTTGGGATGCAGAAAAAGGTAGCTCCATCTCGACGACGCGGGATCAGCAGGCAACGCCTCATTGCGTAGGCCTGAGTCCTGATGGAGCGACCTTGGTGAGCACAAGCCAGGACAACATAGCCAAGGTCTGGGACGCAGCGACGGGCGAGCTCTTGCGTTTCCTGAAGGGTCACACAGGTGCGGTCCGCTTCGCCACGTACAGCGCTGACGGCCAGCGGCTCTTGACCGCCAGCAGCGACGCCACCGCGAAGCTGTGGAGTGCCCACGGTGGCGCGTCGCTGATGACCTTCGTCGGTCACGCCGATTCCGTGGTCGCTGCCAGTTTTGCGGCCGACAGCAACCGGATCATCACTGCCAGCTACGATGGGACGGCCAAGATCTGGGACTCGAGCGCAGGACCTCTGCTGGCTACGATCGATGAGCCAGACTACGTGAACCACGCCAGTTTTAGCGCAGATGGTCGGCAGGTGCTTCTGCTGATGGAAGAAGGGGCTGTGAGGGTGTGGGACCTCGTGGGGCCGCGGCTGCTGCAAACGATAAAGTTGGAGAAAGGCCACTACATGTTCGCGGCGGGCACCGCAGATCGGAACCGGCTCGCCGTCTCTCGTGGCGGCGGAGCGCCCGGAGCCGTGACCGAGGCGAAGAAAGAGTCTGGGGACGTCCGGATCCTGGATATTCCAAGCGGTAGAATAGTGGCCCGGCTGCAAGCGCATTCCAAGCCGGTGACCTCGCTCGCGTTCAGCGCGGACGGAAAGCGCCTGGTAACTGCGGGCGATCAGACGGCGCGCGTCTGGGACGCGAGCAACGGGGCTCTGGTGACATCTGTCGAAGGACACGACGGAGATATCAGCGCTGTGGCGATCAGCCCCGACGGCAATCTGTTGCTCACCGGCGGAAATGACCAGCGGGTGGTCATGTGGAGTGTCGCCAACGGTTCCCGGCGATTCACGCTTGATGATTTCAAGGGATCGATTCGCTGGATCGCATTCTCAGCGGACGGCTCCCGCTTTGCCACCGCGAGCCGTGACAAGCGGCTGATCGTGTGGGACAGCGCGTCCGGGCGGAGAATTCTGATCGTGCATGAAGCCAACGCAAACGTGAACACGGTTGAGTTCAACTCCGTCGGCACTCTGCTGCTGACTGCTGATGTGCCCGGCTCGGCCTCGGTTTGGGATGCCGGTTCTGGCCAGCTTTTGAGCAGGTTCGTCCAGGGGTCGAGCCCGGTAGATCGGGCTCAGTTCAGCGCGGATGGCAACCAAGTCATCACCCGGAGTTTGAAGCGGACGCTGATCTGGGACACCCATTCGGATATGCGTACTCCATCGGAGATGTCCGCCTACATCCGTTGTAAAGTCCCGTTCAGGCTCGAATCGGAGCAGCTGGTGCCGTCCTCACCGGATGGCAATTGCGCACCCTAAGGCCCGCATTTAGTCGCTGCGCTGGAACGACGTGCACTCGGAACGCTCGTTCGCGCCAATCCCGCTCTGCGTAAAACAACGACACCCAATGGTTGTTTCAATGTCGTGAACGCGCTCACATCAATAACAAATAACTCGTTTATCAGGTGACGATCTCTTGCGGTTGTGTTATCCACCAACTCCACCAGGCGCGCCATGAGTAAGAAGCTGAAGATTTCAAAAGAGACGTTGAAGACACTTTCGCCGAAACTTCTCGCACAGGCTGTTGGTGGGTCTGATATTGACGACACGGGCTGGTATCCCGCTGGAACAGGCTCGGATCCGCCTTACATGGCAACTAGCGATGCGTGCAACGGCGGCTAGCGACCAATTCGCTTGAGCGGCGCGCGGTCTGAAGCATGACCCGTACTCGCTGACCTCAAACCACTCTGTAACCAAGAATTCAGGTCGGGGTTCGGCGTGCCTCGCCTTGAAACGATTCGCTGCGCTGGCCTATCGTTAGCAGCGTGAGGTTTACGCTGAGTCGTCACAACGCGAGGCTCCTCTCGCGTCCGGCTCAGCTCCCGAAGACTCAAGCATGATCGGCCGACTTTGTCTGCTCGTAGTTGGGGAGCAGCAATTTGCGACGCACTGGCTTCCCGAGAATGGGAAGGTGACGCTCGGCAAGGCAGAGACGTGCGACATCCGCATCAACGAGCCGTCGGTCTCGCCTCTGCATGCCGCCCTGCACCTGGAGCCAGAGCTGTCGATCGAGGATCTGGGCAGCGCTTCCGGGACGCGAGTGGGCGACGTCGCGCTTCAACCCGGACGGCGTACGCCCTTTCCGCCCGGAGCCTCGGTATCGCTCGGCTCGGTGGCGATCATCGTCCAGAAGAGCTCGCAAGCTCCCCCGCGCCGGATCTGGACGCACGGCTACTTCGAGTCCCGCCTGGAGGAAGAGTGCATCCGCGCGGAGCGCTTCAAGAGCCAGTTCTCCGTGCTGCGCATCCAGTGCGAGCCGACGGTGAGCGCGACGCTGGTCGAGGAGATCCTGGCCAACATCCTGCGACTGGTGGACGTGGTCGGCTCCTACCGGCCGGGAGAGTACGAAGTGATCCTCCAGGGAACCAATCCCGAGGGCGCGGACCTGGTCGCCCGCCGGACCCTGGCCAGCCTGGTGGAGCGCGGGGCGAAGGCGCGGATCGGCGTGGCGTGCTACCCGCGCGACGGCCGAAGCGCGGACGCCCTCTCCGAAAGGGCCGGCGCAGCCGCTCACGGCGAGCTGAACGTCAAGCACTCGCCCGATTCGGGGCCGCCCACCGCGAGCGGCGACAGCGGCCCGATGCAACACATCCACCGGCTGGTGGAGCGGATCGCGGCCAGCACGATCAACGTGCTGATCATGGGCGAGACCGGAGTCGGCAAGGAGCGGCTGGCGGAGCGGGTCCACCAGCTGTCGCCGCGCGCGAGCAAGCCGTTCCTGCGATTGAACGTGGCGGCGCTCACCGAGTCGCTTCTCGAATCCGAGCTCTTCGGCCACGAGCGCGGCGCCTTCACCGGCGCGGTGCAGGCGAAACCCGGACTGCTGGAGACCGCCGACGGCGGGACGGTCTTCCTGGACGAGATCGGCGAGCTGCCGATGACCATCCAGGTGAAGCTGCTGCGCGTCCTCGAGGGGCAGCAGGTGTTCCGGGTGGGGAGCACCAAGCCGCGCAGCATCGACGTCCGCTTCGTCGCGGCGACCAACCGCGACCTGGAGGCGGAGGTCGAGCGCGGCGTGTTCCGGCAGGATCTCTTCTTCCGGTTGAACGGAATCTCGCTGGTGGTGCCTCCGCTGCGGGACCGCATCTCGGAGATCGAGGGCTTGACCAAGACTTTCATCACCGAGATGTGCCGCAAGTCCAACCGGCAGCCCGAGCCCACGGTAGCGGCCGAGGCGATGCTGCTGATGAAGCGCTACGGCTGGCCGGGGAACATCCGCGAGCTTCGCAATGTGATCGAGCGCGCGGTGCTGCTTTGCTCCAGCGGCCCGATCTCGCTCGCCGATCTGCCGGTGGAGAAGCTGAGCGCCACCTTCGCGGCGCGCCAGGTGGCGCAGCGCTCTTCGCCGATCACCCGAATCGATCTTCCAGTCGTAGAGGTCAATGGCGGCAGCATTGCGGCCGCTGAGCCGAAGCCGCTGGCCCTGGCGCCGAAAGAGAGCGAGCCCCGCGTGCACGTCAACGGCACGCCGCCGCCCTCCGACGCCGACAAGGACTTGCGCATCGAGATGAAGGCCTACGAGCGACAGCGGATCCTCGATGCGCTCGCGAGTTGCGCCGGCAACCAGACCGCTGCCGCGCGGCTGCTCGGCGTTTCGAGGCGGATGTTGGTCAACCGGCTGAACGCCTACGACATCCCGCGGCCGAGGAAAAATCGGCGCACCTCGGGCAGGTGAGCGGCCCGCGTCATCGCCCTACCCGTTCGCGTACCGGGTCGGATCGGGAACGCCGGCCTGCTCAAAGCCACGCCGCCTCAACGCACAGCTGTCGCAGCGGCCGCAGGCGCGCCCGTCCGGAGTCGGATCGTAGCAGGAGTGCGTCAGCCCGTAGTTCACCCCGAGCTTCACGCCCTGACGGATGATCTCCGCCTTGGTCATTCCGGAGAGCGGAGCGTGAATCTCAAAGCGCGTCCCTTCCACGCCGGCTTTGGTGCCAAGGTTCGCCAGCGCCTCGAACGCGCGGATGAACTCCGGCCGGCAATCGGGATAGCCGCTGTAGTCCACCGCGTTCACGCCGATGAAGATGTCGCGCGCTCCCACCACTTCTGCGAGACCGAGCGCCAGCGCGAGGAAAACAGTGTTCCGCGCCGGCACGTAGGTGGGGGGAATGCCGCTGGACATCTCCGAGTCGGAGCGAGACTTGGGCACGGCGACTTCGCCGGTGAGCGCCGAGCCGCCGATGGCGCGAAGATCCACCGACACCACGCGAAAGTCGTCGGCGCCAGTTGCCGCCGCGACCTGACGCGCTCTCTCCAGCTCGACCTGGTGTCGCTGGCCATACTGGATGGCGAGGCAGACCGGCGCAAACCCCTGCGAGCGCGCAATTGTCAGGCAGGTGGCGGAGTCCAGTCCTCCCGAGAGGAGGACCACTGCCTTGCGCTTCACCGAGCGCCTCCCTTGGGCGTGCCCTCGACCTGAAAGACCATCGTGCAGCCGGTACAGCTGCAGCTGCCGCCGTCCGGGATGACCACGTCCAGCAGCTCGCCGCACGCGCGCACGGCGTCGAACCCGCCCGGAATAGGATGCGGGGGAAGCACTCCGCCGTCGGGCGGGGGCACTCCGCCGTCGAGTGGGTTCGGCGGGCAGCGGCTGCCAAGTGCCTCGTCCTGTGTTCGGCTGAGCACCGCGAGCTGGATCGTCTCATCGACCGTCGTCTTGTCGCAGCTGGTCCCGCACTCGGCGAATTGGCGCGGCGCCGCGTGCTCGGAGACGAAATACTGGCCGTCGAAGCCCGCGTCGCGCTGAACGTTCCCCAGCAGCATGTACGCCTTCGTACTCGTGGTGCTATGCGAAAGAATGGCGTCGAAGCTGAACAACACAGCGGCGTCGCCAAACATCGCAGCAGCGAATGGGCAGTCGTTGGAGACCTGCGCCGTGGCGTTGAAGGTGAACCTGCCGATCTCCTCGCCCACGATCGTCGGATTGTTCGAGCACGCGTACAGAAGCACCAAGGCCACAGCGAGCCTTCTGTTCATGTGGCCAACTTACACGAGCGAAAGCGCCTTGAGGGCAACCGCGTGAAAGGCTCTGTTCTGGCGCAACACATCGAGCGGATTCAATTGGGACGGGTCCGCCCCGCGGACCTGTTCGTCCAAATGCGCGAGCACGCGAGCCGCTGCCTGGGACGAGGGAACGGCCTCGAAGGCGGCGCACGCCGCTTGGTCCATCTCCTCCGGAGCTCCCGCGCCGCTGAGGGCTCTACCGCGATCACCCAGCGCCAGCGCCAGCGCGGAGAGATAGGCGAGCTCCACCGGCCCGAAGCATCCCAGCGCACCCGCGCCGAGCACCAGCTCGTGCTCGCCGACCAGGTACGCTTCAACGCCGCCGCTGGCATCGAGGAACAGCTTGGCGGTGCCCGCGCCGAGCGCATCGAGCGAAGCCGAAAGGGACGCGTGCAGCCGCGGCATCGACTCCGGAAAAATGGGAATCAGGGCCTCCGGACGTTCGGACTGAAAGGAGCGATTGCTGGATGACGCCACCGGTTTGATTCGGACCGGCGCGGCGTCCGGCGCTCCCCCCCGCAGCGCTTGCTCGAACCCATGAGCCAGCTCCGCCGCCTCCTTCCTGTAGACAAGCCGGAGCGCCTCGGCGAACAGCTTCCACCCTGCCGGATCCGCGGGCTCGTCCCGCAGCAGATCCGGCCACAGGCTCACCGCCAGCGCGGCTCCCTGCGCCGATCCCGCCAGCCGCTCCGCCAACTGACGACGCTGCGATTTCGGCAAGCCGCCCACGTCCACCAGCCGCGTGGCCAGGCGAACCGCCGCGGCCACTTGATTCACCTCCAGGTACGCGAACAGGATCTCCTGCAGCTCATCGGGATCGCTGGAGACGCGCTCGCGCAGCTGGAGCGCCTCGGCCGTCATCCCGAGCTCTTGCGATAGCGCGGCGCGACGAAGCAGTCTCGCCGGAGTTTCCTCCAGCTCCGAGAGCACTCTCAGCGCGTCCTGCTTGCGCCCCAGCGATTGGTAGGCGTCCGACAGCGCTTCGCGATCACCCTCGATCGCCTCCGGGCCCATCAGCCTGCCCAGGCGCTCGACCATGGCTACGAATTGTTCGGGCTCGTCGCTTCCGCGCGAAAGCTCGACCAGCCGCTGCACCGCCAGCACGCATTGCAGATCCTCGGTCAGCGCCAGCTCGAACGCCTCGCGTGCGCGGAGCGGCTGGTCGAGCCCGCGCAGGTAGATTTCTCCCATCTCCACATGCAGCGCTGCCCGCGCGCGCAGATCGTCCTCCAACTGGAGCAGGCGATCCAAGGTGTCCACGGCTGCCTCGAGCTTCTTCTCCTCGCGCTCGAGCTCGAACATCTCTCGCAGGAACGCTTTGGCCCGCGAGGGCAGCGCGACCGCGGCGCGATCGAGCGCCTGCATATGGATCGATCCGCCCATCTGGCGCGCCAACTTCACCAGATGCTCGGTCCATTCCGGCGGCGCAGACTCGCCGAGCGCCGCGAGGGCGTCGGTGATCGCCTTCTCCGCCTGGCCCCGCTGGCGCAGTCGGTCCAGTGCCTCGGCCCGAACCTCCAGCGGGGCCTGCCCGAGCGCGAGCTGGCGGTACCATCGTTCCGCGCCGGCTCGTTCGCCGATGCGATCGTACAGCTCGGCGATGCGGATCAATTTCCCGAACGCGCCTTCGTCGAAGAGCTCCACCGCCAGGCGATCCGCGTGCCGCACGCTTTCCGCCTTTTCCGCCAAAGCCCAGAGCGCTCGCCGCGAGCGGGCGCCGTCGTTTGCCTCGTCCGCCAGCTCCAGCGCGCTCTCGTACTGCGCCGACGCCATCAGTGGCTCGAACTCCCGCTGCAGCGACAGCGCCGGATCCAGGCGCCGCGCGATCTGCCGCAGCTGGACGGCTCGACCGCCGTCGTGAAGCTCGTCCGCCGCCAGCTTCGCCGCATCCAGCAACCGCTCGGCGGCCCAGGTACCTCCCGTCAGCTGCGCACTGCGCTCGTACAAATCGACCACCTCGCCGTAGCGCCCCAGCGCCTCGAGCCCCTGCGCTGCTCGCTGGACGATCCCGATCTCCGCTGGGCGCAGCTGGCAGAGCGGCAGCAGCGCGTCGATCGCCTCTTGCGGCTGATCGAAGAGATCCGCGGCGCGCCGGTAGAGCGCCTCCGCTTCGTCGGGGCGAGCGGCTCGCGCCAGCGCCAGCGTGGTTTGATACAGCCCGCGCGCGTCGCCGGTGCGGGCATGCACCTCCGAGAGAAGCGACAGCGCTTCCCGTCCAGGCTCGCCGTAGGGCTCGATCGCCACCACCTCCTGCAGCGCATCAGCGGCGTCCTGAAGCGCGCCGGATGACAGCGCAGCGTGCCCCAGCCGCAAGTATGTCCTGACCTGCACCGCGAGAGGGAGCGCCTCCCTGCCTGAAGCCAGCAGCCGCCGATCATAGGGTTGCGCCGCGGGCGCCCCTCCCGAGCGGGCCGCCAGCTCGGCGCGAGCGCTCAAGGCCACCATGTCGTTGGGCGCTACGCGCAAGAGGTCGTCGTACGCCTCGGCCGCCAGCAGAGACTCTCCGTGGTCGGCGAGCAGCTCGGCGCGCTTTCGCAGCAGCGGCTCGGCCCGATCCGGCGAGGCCGATGCGCGCTCGCCGAGCGTCTCCGCGATCCGCCGGACGTCCGGATGGCTGCGCTGGCAGACCGCTTCGAAGGCCCGCTCGTTTTCAGGCGCCGAAGCGAATGCCTGATCTTCGCAGAGAAGAGCGCGCTGCTCCGCGCCGGCGCTGCGAAACGCCGCCGCCGCTTGGAGATAGCTCTCGGCGGCCGACTCGGCGGGCTGGCGCTGGGCTCGGCGAAGCATCAGCTCAGCGACGCGCTGCTGATCGCCGCTCGCTTCCAGGAACCGCAGGTGACGCTCCAGGACTTCCGGTCGCATCGGGTCCGCTTCGAGCAACACCGCATCGAACTCGGCCGCGTCCGCTTCGCGACCGGCGCGCCGCAGGAGCTCGGAGGCCTGCGAAGTAAGCTCCAGATCGTCGGGAGCCGCTGCATGCGCCGCGAGCAGGGCCGCCGCGGCGGCGTCCGGTTGATCCACCCGGTTGCAATAGATATCCGCGGCCAGTCTGAACAGGCGTGCGCGGTCCGCCGGCTCCCTGGCGCGCTTGGCCGCCTCCTCGTAGTGCGCCGCGAGATCGGAAATCCGGCCCTCCGCTTCCAGGATGCCGGTCAACAAGCGCTCGGCGCCCGAGTGACCGGGATCGAGCGCCAGGGCTTCGCGCGCCGCCGATTCCGCTTCGGGCCTTGAACTGAGTGGGCCCGCCTGGAGCTGCGCCAGCTCGAAGAATGCGGCCGCCTGATCATCTGTCCGCGCGTGCAGGGCGATGGAGCGCTGCAGCCACGCTGCCTCGGACTTGGGGTCCGCCCTCTGCTGGGACAGGACGCGCCCGAGCTGCGCCGTCTCCAACTGCGGCGCCCATTCGAAGCTCTGCTCCAGCGCCGCCTCGGCGGCGGGCAGATCCAGCTTGAATTCTCGCAGCAGCGCTGCCCGGCGGCGCTCTTGCGAAGCTGCGCCCTCCCGGTCGCCCTGACTCAGGGACAAATCGCGGGCGAGGCGCAGGGCGTCGAGCGCATCGTCGACTCGCCCCGTCTGCTCGGAAAGGCTCGCCGCTTGCTGGTAGGTGTCGATTGCGCTCTGCGCATCGCCGGCCTTGGCGCTCAGATCGGCAATCGCCAGCAGCTGCGCCCTGCATTCCTGAAGCCGGCCGGAATCGCGGTAGAGGTCCGCGAGGTTGCGGTGAACCGGCAGCGGATCGGACGATGCGCGCAGCGCGTCCTGGAAAAGCTGCGATGCAAGCTCGATATCCGCCAGCTCCGCTCTCGCGCGATTCGCCAGGTCGACGAAGATCCGGCTCGCCTGCTGCGACGGCTGTAGCTCGCCGGCGTAGCGGCGAAGCACTTCGATCGACTGCCGCGGATCGTCGCGGGCGAGCACTCGCGAGAGACGCTCCGCTGCGGCGCCGCAGAGGGGCCGCAGCGCCAGGACCTCTCTCAAGCTCTGCCGGGCCAGCGCGTCGTCGCCCGATTGCTCGGACAAATCCGCCAGCCGCAGCAGCACATCCTCGGCCACGTCCGGCGCGTCCGCCACATCCAGCTGTTTCGCCACCGCCTTGTACACGGGCAGCGCTTCCTGAACGGCGCCCTGCAGGTACAGCAGGTCCGCCAGCTCCTGGAGCGCGCGTCCCGCCGCGGGCTCAACGGCGTGCGCCTTGCGAGCCAGAGCCAGCGCCAACTCCAGATCGCCCTGCGCACGCGCGAGCTGGCAGACCTGCCGGAGCAGCTCGGCGCCTTCGGTCGCCGGCAGCCGCGCCGCGGCCTCCTCCATCACCGCGGCCGCTTCGAGCAGCTCTCCGCGGCCGGCGAGCAGCTCCGCGAGCCGCTTGCGCACCGGCGCGTTCTCGCGATCGAGCTGCGCCGCCTTGCGCAGCGCCGCCTCCGCCGGCCCGGTTTGTCCGAGCCGGTCGGCGTACAGCTTGCCCAGCTCCTCGAACAAAGCGGCGGCCTCCGGCCTGGGTGCGCGGGCGGCTTCCACGGCGAGCATCTCCGCCAGCCCCTCCCAATCCTGGAGCGCGCAAAGGATCCGCTTCAGCCCGCTCGCCGCAGGAGCACTCGCGGGAGACAGCGCAAGCGCCTGCTCGTAGCACTCGCCGGCCGCCGCCAGCTCGCGCTGGTCTTCCAGCATCGCCCCGCTTCGAAGCAAGGCGGTCACTCGCCGCTCCGGGGGTCCGCTCCGGGCGGCTTCCCTCAGCGCGGATGCCGATTCCACCATCTGACCCAGCGCCAAGAGCACATCCGCCAGACCGGCGAACGCCACCGAGCGAGCTTCATCCGCAATCTGCAACCCGGTGCAGACAGAATATCCTTCCCGGGCTCCTTCCCATTCGCCCTGCTCCATCAACGAGCGCGACAGGGCCAACAGGCGATCAGCAGCAGCGGCGTGCAGCTGGGGCTCGCCCGTCGCGAGCTTCCAGGCAGCCAGCTCCGCCGCCGCGTCTCCCCACTCCTGGGCGGCCTCGGCCAGCTCGCGGAGCAGCGCACCGGGGATGCTCGGCGCGCTGGCGGCGGACAACAGATCCGCTCGGGCTTCGTCGTTCCGTCCCGCCTTCCGGTGCAGCTTGGCCCTCTCCGCCAGATAGCGGGCCCTTTCGTCTCCCTGCGTGGAGGCGATCAGCACCGACAGCAGCCGATACCGCTCATCCGGGTCCGAGGATCCGTCGGCCGGAAGCAAATGGTAGAGCGCGCGCGACGCCCACGGGTCGTTGGGCTCCGCGTCGAGGAGCGTCCTCAGCGCGTCGGCGGAGGCTCCGGTGCGGTCGAGCGCGCGCGCCAGCTCGGCATATTCTCGGCACGCATCGCGCCGTTCGGGGCCGGACAGCCTCGGCCAAAGCTCGCCGAGCAAATCGCACAGCAACGACTTGTCGCCCGCGGCTCGGTAGAGGTTGGCCAGCTCGCGCTCCACCTCCAGGTCTCCCGGGCGCTGAGCGGCGTAGAAGGCCAGATGCTTGCGGGCGTGCTGCCGCTGGCCGCATCGGAGCGCCGCGAAAGCAGCGCGACGTGCCGCATCCAGCCGTTCCTCCAGGCTGGGCGCATCCGGATCGTCCGCGGATTTGGTGAGCGCTGCCTCGAAGTCCTGCAGCGCGGCCTGTGGATTGTCTTCGATGCTGAGCTCGCCGCGGCGCATCCTCGCCGGGACGAAGTCGGGATCGCGACCGAGCGCTTCTTCCAGGAAGGCGCGCTCCTCCAGAGCTCCCTTGGCCAGCGATGCCGCGCGGAGCAAGAGCTTCGCCGCGGCCCTGGGCTCGTCCAGCAAGCCGGCCTTCTTCGCCAACAGGCTCGCCGCTTCCCGTGGATCGCCGTGCGCCAGCCGAAGCTCGGCCAATGACTCGAGGATCTCCCCTGCGTACGGACCCTGCGGAGCGGCCTTCAGCGCCGCGCTCAGCCGCAGCGACCCGGTCTCCTTGTCGCCGAGGCGCAAGAGCGCTCGCGCCGCCTTCAACAGCAGCGGCGCCGCCCGGTCCGAGCGATCCGCGGCGATCAGCGCTTCAGCGCGAGCCGACCACAGGTCGACCAGCTCGTGCGTCTGGCCGCCCTCCTGATAGATCGCTTCCAGGCTCGCGGCGAGCTCATCGTCCAACCTGCGCGCCGCGAATGCCTGCGCATATTGAGCGCGCGCGGCGTCGCGGTCGCCCAGCATCTCGCAAGCGCGACCCAACCGCGCGCGGATGTCCGCGACCCGCTCCGGAGCGGCGTTGGCCGGCAACGAAGTGAGCAGGTCCTCCAGCGCGCGCCGCGCGTGCTGAGGGCGATCGCAGCGCACCGAGAGATCCGCCAGGTCGAGCAGCACGGCCGAATCCGGCGAGAGCCGAGCCGCTTTCTCCAGAGCCACCAGCGCTTCGCCCAGCCGCCCCAGGCGCACGTCGAGCACCTGCGCCAGCTCGCGAAGCGCCGCCGAAGCCAGCCGCTTGTCCGACTGCGCTTCCGCCACCTGGGCCCGCCGTTCGAGCGCCGCGGCCAGGCCACCCACGTCGGCGCGCCGGCGCTGCAGCGCGCACAGCTCGCCGAGCGCGGGAAGATCCTCCGGCTCGATCACCAGGAGCTGCTTGAGCGCGTCCGCGGCGAGGTCGAGATCGAAGGCCAGGTCCCTCGCGGCGACGGAAAGGCGCCGGTAGCAGCGGGCGCGATCGTGCGGGTCGGAGGAGATCTGTGCCAGCGCCTTGAGGCAACGGCACAACTGCCCTCCGTCGCGCCGGCTCTCGGCCAGCGCCAGCATACCCTCCAGCGCGGTGCGATTGAGCGGATCGGCTTCCAGCGCGGAAGAGAGCAGGCGCTCTGCTCGATCCGGTTTTCCCAATCGGCCGCGATACAGCTCGCCCGCCTCCGCCCAATAGGCGGCGCGCTGCGATGGCTCCTCGGTCGCAGCGGCTGCTTTCTCGCACGCCTCGGCCAGCTCCAGCGCGCGGCCCGCCGCCCGGAAAAACGGAAGCAGCTCCTGAATCGCGGTCATGTCCGAAGGACTGAGCGCCAGCGCAGCTTCCAGGTGCTCGCGGGCGCGCGCCGGATCCCCGAGCCGGCTCCGGTACAGCCGGGCCAGCGCGTGGTGCGACTGATGCGCCGCCGTTCGAGCTTCATCCGCGCGTGGCGCGGGACCCGCCAGCTCGATCGCCTGATGGTAACCGGCCAGCGCTTCCTGAAGCCTGCCCAGCTTCTCCGCGACCCGGGCCACGCAGTACAGCGGCTCGGGCTCGCCCGGCAGCAGCGAGGCCGCTTCGCGAAACCTCAGCAGCGCATTCTCCAGCTGCCCCAATCCCGCTTCCCAAACGCGTCCGGCGAGCAGGTTGGCGCGGCCGACGCGGTCCACTTCATGCCGTCCCAGAGCCACGTCCCGGAGTCGGTCCAGCGCCTTGATCGCGCGCAGGTGCTCGCCGGCGCGGTGGCAAAGCTCTCCCAGCTGGTAGAGCGCGTCCGGTTGATCCGGCGCGAGGCGAAGTGCCGCCTCGCAGTGGAGGCGCGCTCCTGCGATGTCGTCCTCGGTCAGCGCGCAGAGCCGCGCCAGGTGCACGTGCGCGCCCGCCGATTCCGCGGGATCGCGCGCCAGCGCCGCGATGCGCCGGTAGGCCCGAATCGCCCCCGCGCGATCGCGCGCCAGATCCGAGGCGCGCGCCAGCGCCTGCAAGGAGGGAAGGTGATCGGGTCGCACTCCGAGCAGCTCGTGAAGGGCTTTCACCGCCATCTGCGGCGCCTGATCGCGAGCGGCCCGCGCGGCCGATTCCGCCGCAAAGAACGCCGACGTCTCCTCGCCTGACTTTCTCGCCAGAGTACACAACGCCAGGAAGCGCTCTGCCGCGCGCGCACTCTCCCCGCGCCTGTCGCGGACGACCGCCTCCGCCCACAGCGCGGCCGCGCTTTTCTCCCGCTTCTGGGCCAGCGATGAGGCGATGTCCAGGGCCAGCTCGTGGGCCTGCGGATCAGCGACCAGCAGGCTGAGCAGGCGCTCGGCGGCGAACGGATGCGCCTCGTGCACGTCGCCGCGCTTGAGGTACAGCTCCCGGGCCTCGCGCAGGCTGCCCCGAGCGATCATCTCCTCTGCGTCCGCGAACGCGCGCGCACCTTCCAGCGCGAGCAGCAGATCCTCGTCGGGAAGGGCCGGCGAAGGAACGCCGCCGGCGGCGAACCTCAGGCGAAGCCCGCGGCTGGAGATCTCCACTCCGGCGAGCCGCGCCTGCTCCAGATCCGGCATCCGATATCCGCGGCTGACCGCGGCGATCTGCACCAGCGGCGGAAGAACGCGCGAGGTGAAGCCGGTCGCCCCGCGCAGCTCCACCTCGGGCATCAGGTCGAGATCCAGAATCGTGCGGGCAATCAGCGAAGGGATTCGCGCCGAAGGCGTGGGCGAAAAACCGTAGAAGCGGACGTCGTAAACGTAGACGGCGAGCCGCTCGCCATCTCCGTCGAACGCGATCTTGAACGTCAGCGGCGCGCGCTCGCCCGACGGCATTCGCGCCTGACCCTCGAGGTACCCGGGTCGAAAATGGAGCTTGAGGTCTTCGATCTCGATCAGCTTTTCCGCAAGGGCGGCGACCTTGCGCGATACCAACTCGGCCTCCAGCGATACCTCCAGGAATCCAAATTGCAGCTTGCGGCGCTGGTAGCGAAGCGCGCCGCCGCTGATGCTGAATGGAAAAGTGACGTCGGGGATCTGCAGCGCGAAATCGGAGATCACCAACCCCGGCGAGACAACCAGCGAGGGGAACCCAACGAACGCGCGCCGGTCGAGGAGCCGAAGCTCGGGGGCCTGTTCCTTGGCTGCCCCACCAGACGTCTTTTGATCCGGATTGGTTTCCATGCAGTGGACCCCCTGGGTCAACGGCGATTCGAACGCGTCAGGAGCGTAGCATGGCAGCTAAGTGCTCGAAATTTGCACTGCTATTGGTCGCGCGCCGAGCAGCCGTGAAGGCGGCAGCGGATCGTTCGCAGCGCGGCGCACACGCTCCGACGTGGGGTGGGTAAAAACCAACACGCCCCTCGTTGGAGCAGCTCCTGGGATTACTTGCCGAGCGGTGCGTAGAGTGGAATCCTGTGGGCCTTCTTGACGATCAAGGCCTTGGGTGGAAGGCCTCCTAACTTACATGGTGCCTGGATAAAAAATGGGAGAGGCAGAACTTCAGCTTTCGGCCGAGCCGGCGGATGTCGATCCGCTCCTACAGCGCGTCCTGAATGAGCGGTTCACCATCCTGGAGCCTATTGGCGCAGGCGGAATGGGCAAGGTGTACAAAGCTATTCAGTCGCCGCTCGATCGCGTGGTCGCGCTCAAGGTGCTGAACCCGAACTATGCGAACGGTCAGGATCCCGGGTTTCGGCAGCGCTTCTTCCTGGAGGCATCGCTCACCTCGAAGCTGCGCCATCCGAACACCATCACGGTGATCGACTACGGGCAAACCACCGACGACATTTTCTACATCGCCATGGAGTACCTCGAGGGCCAGCCGCTGTCGCAGCTGCTGGCGCAATCGGGACCCTTGCACTGGACGCGCAGCTTGCAAATCGCTCAGCAGATTTGTCGTTCGCTGCGCGAGGCGCACAAGCTGGGGATCATCCATCGCGATTTGAAGCCCGCCAACGTGATGCTGCTCACCGAGGATCGCGAGGACCTGGTGAAGGTGCTCGACTTTGGGCTGGTGAAATCGTTCATCCGCGAGGGCAAGCCGACCAATTCCGAGGTCACCAATGCCGGAATGTTCCTGGGCTCGCCGCAGTACATGGCGCCGGAGCAAGCGCGCAACCACGCCGACCCGCGCAGCGACGTGTACTCGCTGGGAGTGGTGCTCTATCACATGCTGCTGGGCCGTCCGCCGTTCGTGGCCAAGGACACCATCGACGTGATTTTCAAGCAGATGAACGAGCCGCCTCCCGCGATGCGCTCGGTTCGCCCGGACATCGACCTGCCCAAAGAGGTCGAGGCGCTGGTGATGAAGTGCCTCGAGAAGCAGCCATCCTGGCGCTTCCAATCGATGGACGACGTGCTCGATGCGATGCGCAAGGCCGCCACCGCCGCTGGAATGGGGAGCATCCTCACCGATCCGAGCGCCAACGGCGCCGCTCACACGCCACCGCCGATGTTCTCGCCGCAGATGGCCAATGGAGCGGATGGCAAAGAAGCGACCTTCGCGATCGACATCAGCGTGGTGTCGTCGCTGGGGAAGATTCCTTTGTTGCTGCGCGAGCGAAAGGCATTGGTCGCAGGAATGGTGCTCGCGTCGGTGATGATCGGGTTTGGCGGCACCGCGGCGATCCTGGCCCGGCGCGGTCCGAGTCGAAGCGCGGTGGCGGCGGTGCAGCCACCGAAGGTGGTCGCCCCGCCGCCCGAGACATCTGTACCCAAGCTGGAAGACTCCGCCGCTGTAGCAGAGGCGCGCGCTCCCAAGGTGGTCAAGTTTCGCGTCAGCACCGAGCCACAGGGCGCGCACGTTTCCATCAGTGGCAAGAGCATCGGCTCCACGCCGATCGCCTTCGATGTGCCGGCGAGCGCGGACGGAACCGCCACGGCAGAGCTGCTGCTGACGCTCAAGGGTTACCATCCGATGACGGTGGTCACCGGCGGCTCCGGCCCCGAAGTGGTCCTTTCGCAACGATTGCAATCGAAGTCCTCGGCCAAGCCGTCCTATGCGGTGTTCGATCGTCGCGAGACCGCGGCGAAGGCCGCTCCGGTCGAGTCGGAGAAGCCGGAAGAAAAGAAGGAAGAGGAGCCGGCCAGCCCTCCCGCCAAGACGCCACCCGCGGATCGCAGCGCCCCATCCGCGGCAGGCGCATCGGCGGCAGGTGGCTCGGCCGCTCCATCCACTGCCTCCAGCGCGCCCGCAGCCGATCCGGGCATCACGCCGAAGTACGTTCCGAGCTTCGTCTTCGATGCGCAGCGCATCTCGTCCCCCAACCCGCATTTGCCGGAGTCTTTCGCCCAGGCACACCCGCGCCAGCAGGTCCGAGGCACCTATCGCATCTGCGTGAACCGGGACGGTCGCGTCTCCGACGTGAAGGTGGTCACCAGCATCCCGGGCATCGATCAGGCGATCGTCGAGCAGGTCAAGAGCACCTGGACGTACAAAGCGCAGCCCGTGCCGATCTGCACGGAGCGGCAGTTCATCTTCAAGATCAACTAAACCGCTCGTCCCGAGCGTACTGCCGCCGTTCGTCCCGAGCGTAGCGACCTCAGTCGCGGAGTCGAGGGACCGCCCGCTGGACGAATTGGCGCTTCACCTCTCGATCACCGTTCCGAAGCGGCCCGGCGACAGCGCTTCCTCCACCAAGGCATGGGCGGGCTCGATCCCCACGATGTGGATCGATTCCACGCCCCGGCTGAGCAACGCCAAGCTCTCTTCGACCTTGGGGATCATCCCGCCCTGGATCGCTCGAGAGGCGATCTGGGCGCGCGCCTCGGCGGGCGTCAGGCGGGGGATTCTGCTCGCGGGATCGCCGCGGTCGCGCAGCACGCCGGGCACGTTTGAAACGAGGAACAGCTTCGCCGCATTGAGCTCCGCGGCCACGCGGGCTGCCACGGTGTCCGCGTTGACGTTGAGCGGGCTGCCTCGCTCGTCGCCGCAGAGCGAGCCGAGAACCAGCACCAGGCCGAGATTCGAAATGGCCTCGAACAACGACACGTTCACCTTCGTGACGTCGCCCACCAGACCCATGTCGATCGGCTCGGGCCCACCGCCGGTGACCACGACCGGTGGGCGCCGCCTTGCCTCAACCAGGCCAGCTGAAAGCCCGGTGGTGGCGAGGGCGCGCACGCCAGCCGCCCCGAGCGCCGAGACCACGTCCACCGAGACCTGTCCGGCGAGCACCATCTTCATCACCTCGAGCGTGGCCGGATCGGTGATCCGTCGACCGCCGACGGTCACCGGAGCAATCCCCAGCCGCCGACTCAGCTCGGTGGCCTGCGGTCCCGCTCCGTGGATCACCGCGACCTTGATCGCGGCGTCAGCGAACTCGCGGACGGCGCGCCCTACGCTGAGCGCGAAGCGAGCGCGATCGATCGCCAACTCACCGCCCACCTTGACCACGAACCAGCGGCCGGCGAACGCGGCGAGCGCGTTCACGGCCACAGCCCGGGCTCGGCCAGCGTCAGCGACTCGTCGAACCCCATCATCAGGTTGAAGCTCTGGATCGCTTGCCCGGCGCCGCCCTTGACCAGGTTGTCCAAAGCGGAGAAGCACACCACTCGGCGCGTGCGGCCGCTCACCGGTCCCAGCGCGAAGCCCACCTCGACGTAGTTGCTGCCGGTCACCGCGACCACCTCCGGCTGCCGCCCGCTCGCCATTCTCACGAAGCGCTCGCCGGCCCAACACTCTTTCCAGATTCGCTGCAGCTGCTCGAGCGACACGGACGCCGGGACTTCGGCGAAGCTGGTGGCGAAAATGCCGCGCGGAAGCGGAGCGGACACCGGAACGAATTCCAGCGAAAGCTGCTGGGCGCCGGCGGCCTCCAGCGTTTGCACGATCTCCGGCGTGTGCTGATGCTCGAGCGGCTTGTACGTGCGCAAGTTGGACGCGCGCAGCGGATGGTGCGTTCCCGGTCCCGGGTTGGCTCCGCTTCCCGAAGAGCCAGTCGCCGCGACGGTCTGGATCGGTCCGCGCAGGTTGTTGCTCCGGGCGAGCGGCAACAGCCCCAGCGCAATGGCGGTGGCGAAGCAACCCGGGCTGGCGACGTACCGGGCGCCGGCGATCTGCGCGCGGTTCAGCTCAGGCAGGCCATACGCGAAGCGCCCCTCGCGCAACAGCTCCGGAAACGGATGCTCCTCGCCGTAATAGGCAGCGTAGCGCGCGGGATCGCGCAGCCGAAAATCGCCGGAGAGATCCACGATGCGCACGCCCGAGGGAAGTATTTCCGCCACCACGCGCGCCGTGGTCCGGTGCGGCATCGCCAGGAATGCCACATCCATCCCCGCGACTGCATCCGCTGGAGGCATCTGCTCGAATCGGAGCTCCGTGAGCCCCGCCAGGTTGAGGTGGACCTCGCCCACTTGTCGGCCGATGTTGTCGGCGGCGGTGACCCGCTTGATGTCGACATGCGGATGAAAAAGGAGGCGCCGTAAAAGCTCAGCCCCGCCGTAGCCGGTCCCGCCGATGATGGCTGCTTTCACCTTCGCCATGGTGATAAGACTTGCAAGAAGTCATCCCGTAGGGAAGTGGCTGCGCTTCGCGGCCGCGCACCTTCGGGCTTCCATGTATACAAGGCAGATGGAACTGCTAGCGCTCAGCCGCGAACTGATCCGGGCGAACACCATCTCCAGCGCGGGCACCTCGGCCGCGGTGGACGTTCTTCGCCCGCTGTACCAGGCCGCGGGAATGCGCGTGACGGTGCAGGAAACCAGGCAGGGGGAGGCGCGGCAGCAGAATCTGCTCGGCACCTACGCGGGCGAAGATCCTCGCGGGCTGTTGCTGGTGACTCATCTGGATACCGTGGACCCGGGGCCGCCGGAGCTGTGGACCGAGACGGATGGGGATCCCTTTGCGCTCGCGCAAAAGGGCGATCGGATCTTCGGGCTGGGAGCTGCGGACACCAAGCTGGACGCCCTCTGCAAGCTCTTTGCGGCGCGCGAGCTCCACGGCAAGCGCCTGCGCCGATCGCTGCAGCTGCTGGGCACCTACGAGGAAGAAGTGGGCGCCAAGGGAGCGCGGCACTTCATCGCCACGCCGGAGTTCCAGGCGCGCTTCGTGGCCTGCTCGGAGCCTTCGGAGCTGACCATCATTCGCGCCCACAAGGGCTACGCGGTGGTGCAGGTGGGGCTTGAGGCCGCGCCCGGGCCCGAGCTGTCCGGCCCGTTTGAGTCGCGGACGTTCGAGGGGCGCAGCGCCCATTCCTCCACGCCGCACCTGGGAATCAACGCGATCGAGCGAGCGCTGGATGCGCTCGGGGGAAGGGCATTCGTCGAGCTGCAGGGCGGAACCGTGGCCAACAAAGTGCCGGCGCGCTGTACCGTCATAGCGCCGCGGACGTCGTTCTCCGAATTGTCCAATCGCGAAGGCGCCGAGCCAAAGATCTCGGATCGCGCGGATGCGTCGGCTCTGGGCGAGCTGTCCCGCCGCTCGTTCGCGCTGTGGAAGGCAGTGGTGCTCTCGCAGCAGCCGCAGGCGAACGTCTCATTTGACCCACCGGGCGCAGTGGTCAATTGGGGCGCGGCCCAGATTTCCTCGAGCCGCGCGTCGTTGACCTTCGATTGTCGCCTGCTCCCCGGTCATCACCCGGACCGGTTGGTGGAATCGTTCGAGCGGGGAATGCACTCGCTGGCCAGCTCGATGGGCTCGCGCGCGCGCGTTGCGGTCGATCGAGCGAGCCCGGCGATGGAGCTGAAGGAGCCCTCGGAGCTTCTCACCGCGGCGCGGGCGGCCTGCCGCGAAGTCGGGCTGGACGACGCGCCCAAAGCCAAGCCCACCAACACCGAGGCGGGCGTGTTCGACGCGGCCGGAGCCGAATCGATCGTCTTCGGCCCCGGGCGCTCCACCGGCAACGCGCATTGCCCCAACGAGCACAACCTCTACTCACAGTTGGAAAAGGCGATCCAATTCTACCGGACGCTGATTGCCCGAATCTGTGAATGAAGTCCGCCGCAGCACCCCGCCGATGCTCCTTCTTCGCGATGCCCAAAAGAGCGACCTTCCAAGGCTGAAACAGCTCGCCGCGGAGCTCAATACCATCAACTTGCCCAACAACCTCGCTGCGCTGGAAGCTCTGGTGGATCGCTCGGTGAAGAGCTTCAGCGGGAAAATTCGCGCGCCGCTCGAGCGGGAATACCTCTTCGTCCTGGAAGAGCCGAGCAGCGCAACGGTGATCGGCACCAGCCTGGTGATCGCCCAGCACGGCACCTACGAGGCGCCCCACATCTACTATGAAGTGACCGAGCGAGAGCACTACTCGGCGACGCTGGGCCGGCATTTCCGGCACAAGGTTCTCTCCATCGGGTACAACTACGCGGGACCGACCGAGATCGGCGGCCTGGTGGTGGATCGACCGTTTCGCGGCCGCCCCGAAAAACCCGGCAAGCAGCTCTCCTATATTCGCTTTCTCTTCATCGCCATGCACCGCCGGCGCTTCAGGGAAAAGGTCCTCGCCGAGCTGCTGCCGCCGCTGATGCCGGACGGCCGATCGCTGCTCTGGGAAGCGGTGGGGAAAAAATTCACCGGCTTGAGCTATCAAGAAGCCGACCGGCTCTCGCGGCAGAACAAGGAGTTCATCAAAGAGCTGTTCCCCGCCTCGGACATCTACGTCTCCCTTTTCCCCGAACGAACGCAGAAGGTGATCGGCGAAGTGGGACTGGAATCGAAGGCGGTGCAGCAGATGCTCGAGCGGATCGGATTCAAGTACGTGGAGCGGATCGATCCATTCGATGGCGGGCCGCACTACGAAGCGCCGACCGCTGAGATTTCACTGGTCAAGCGCTTCAGAAGCTGTAGGGTCGCGGAGAAGAGCTTCACCGGGTCCGGCGAACAGATGATCGTCGGTTTGGATCGCGACGCCGGACGCAACCGCTTTCGCGCCGTGAAAACACCGGTTCGCATCCAGGAAAGTCAACTGGAGCTGCCGAGGGAGGCCCGGCAATTGCTCGACGTGGCAGCGGGCGATCAGGTTTGCATGATTCCCTTTGGCTGACCTTACTTCTTGCATTTCTGCCGAAGGAAATCGGTCAGTCGATCTGCCAGCTCCTGCGGCATCTGCCGGCTCAAAGCGCGCCTGCAGAGGCTGGGGGTGGCTCGATAGGTGCGAAGGAAATCCACGCAAGGAGGGCACGCTTGCAGATGTTCTTCCAGCTTTTGCTCCTCGTCCGGAGCCAGCTCGCCGTCCAGGAACGACATCAACAGCTCGACTGACTCTTTACAGGTGAACATCCGGGCCTCGGAGGTATCCTCGGGCAAGCTGCAATGAGATGCTCGACATAGATTGGAGTTTCATTTCTCGTTGTAGAAGTTGTCGATCGCCTCTCGGAGAAAAAGCCGCGCTCGGTGCAGGCGACTCTTTATCGCAGGGACCGAATCCCCGGTGATTTCCGAAATCTGTTCGTAACTCAGCCCCTCTACGTCTTTCAACAAAAACACCTCGCGGTACGCTTCGGGGAGCCGATCCGTCGCCTGCTGGATGGCATTGCGCAGCTCGGCATCCAGCGCCTGCTCATCCGCGCGGCGACTCCAATCGCTCGCGGGGTACTCGGCCAGGCTTCCCTGCTCATTGAATTCAGGCCCCTTGAACTCCTCCTCGGCCGCCTTCACCACGCTGCGATGGCGCAGCCGCATCAGCGCGTTGTTGGCGGCAATACGGTGGACCCACGAGCCGAACGCGGCCTCGCCCCGAAAATCCTTGAGGTGCTGGTAGGCAGACAAGAAGGTGTCCTGCGTGATTTCGGCGGCGTCCGCGTCCGACCGCGTCATGCGTAGAGCCAACCCGTACACCTTGTCGCGGTGCAGCTCGACGAGTGCTTCGAATGCCGACATGTCGCCGGCTTGGGCGCGCGCAAGAAGCTCGCGATCCGCATCGGCGATACGCTCGGTGGTTTCCAGTTCCGCCATCTCCGCACGCAGAGTTTCAGCCAAGGCCGGCCGCGTCAAGCGGCAACCCCATCATCACCGGCTCAGGCGGCGCGCGCTGACGAATGGATTGTCACGGATCCAGAAGCGGTACTTCCTCTCCGCCCAGCGGCCGGCGTAGTCCACGCCGACCCGCGGCCCCCGCCGCACGCGCGAGCTCGGGACGGCCGGCGCGTCTTCGATGAACAGCGTGGTGCCCCGGAGGTCCTCACGATTCTGTGCCAGGGTGATTCCCAGAGCGCGGCACAGCTTGCCGGGGCCGTCGGTGCTCAGTCCTGACGGGATCCCTATCAGCGGCTCGAGCCCGCGCACCAGCACCGCGGCGGCAACTCCTTCCGGTTCGGCCACCACGTTGAAGCAGTGGTACATGCCGTAGATGAAGTAGACGTAGGCCCGGCCCGGCGGCCCGAACAAAACCTCCGTGCGGCGAGTGCGCCCCTTGGACGCATGGCAGGCGAGGTCGTGCTCGCCCACGTACGCTTCGGTCTCCACGATGCGGCCGGCTCGGAGCTCATCGCCGCTCTGGTGTACGAGGATCTTGCCGATCAGCTCTCGCGCCACGGTCAGCGCGGGGCGTCGATAGAAGGCGAGGGGTAGGCGCACGGCAGCGAAGGAGACGCGACGCTGCCCAAACCTCGCGCGCAGGTCAATCTCCATTCGGCTTCGGCGCTCCGATGGGACGTCTTGGGCATAACACACGCGCCAACATGTGAAGCGCGTCGCCAATCCGTAGTTCACAGAGGGTTCTCTGTGATGCAGATTCCATCGCATGTTCAGCCCAGGTCGAATTTCCGGCGTTCTCCTTCCGCTGTTCTCTTTGCGTTCGATCGACGATGCGGGAATCGGCGACTTCGGTGCTCTGGAGGGTCTTTTTCAGTGGATGAACGCAGCCCGGCAAAAGATCCTGATGCTGCTTCCGCTGCTGCCCACGCTTCCGGGTGACACCAGCCCCTACGCGACGCGGAGCGCGTTCGGCCTGAACCCGGTGTTCATCGATCTGTCGAAGGTCCCGGAGTTCGCGGAGAGCGGCGGTTGGAGCGGCCTTCCTGATCGCGAGCGCCATTACCTGGACGAGGCTCGAGGCAGCAAGCGGATCCGCTACGATCGCGTCCTGGCGCTCAAGGGCGCGGCGCTTCAGCGCGCATTCACCGAGTTCGAGCGCAGGGATTGGAAATCGGGAAGCGACCGCGCCGCCGCGCTTCGCCGCTACCAGCAGGAGCAGGGCCAGTGGCTGGAGCCGTTCGCTCTTTTTTGCGCCATCTCCGACGCTCGGGGCAATCAGGCGTGGTGGGAATGGCCGGACGGCCTGCGAACCAGGAACGAGGCCGCGCTGGCTGCGGAACGGGAGAGGCTTTGGCGCGACGTCCTGTTCCATACCTGGCAGCAGTGGATCGCGGAAACGCAGTGGCAGGACGTGCGCAAGGCAGCGCGCGGCTATGGCGTCTTCCTCTGCGGCGATGAGCCCTTCATCGTCGGGCAGGACAGCGTGGACACCTGGTCGCATCCGGAGATCTTGCGCCGCGACGCCAGGCTGGGCGTTCCACCCGATCCCTTCTCCGCCACCGGTCAAGACTGGGGCTTGCCCTACTTCGACTTCACTGCCATGGAGAAGGAGGATTTCGCCTGGCTGAAATTCAGAGCCGAGCGCACCGCTGCCTATTACGACGTGCGCCGGGTGGACCACGCGCTGGGTTATTTCCGGCAGTGGATCCGGGACGAGAAGACGCCCGCCGGCCGCTTCATTCCTCCCGATGAACCCTCGCAACGCGCGCAGGGCGAGCGCCTGTTCCGGCTGCTCTCCGCCTCGGCCGGAATCATCGCCGAGGACCTGGGGATGGTCCCCGATTTCGTCCGGGAAACGCTCCCCCGCCTCGCCATTCCCGGCTACCGCGTTCTGCGGTGGGAACGCGACGACGGCCGATACCGCGACCCGCAGCGATTTCCCAAGCTCTCGGTGGTCACGACCGGCACGCACGACACCGAGACTCTGCCCGAATGGTGGGAGTCGCTCTCGGATTCCGAGCGCGCCGCCGTGGCCGCCGTGTATTCGCCGCTCCGGGGCATCTCCGAGCTTTCCAGCTACTCGCCGGCGATCCACCAGGCGCTGCTCGCTTCGGCCGAGCACGCCGGCAGCGACTTGTGCATCTTCCCCTGGCAGGACGTTTTCGCCAGCCGCGAGCGGATCAACCTGCCGGGATCGATCTCGCAGTCCAACTGGGCGTATCGGATCGAGCAGAGCGTCGATCAGTTGCTGGTGAGCGAGGCGCCGCGGAATGCCGCCGCTTTACTGGCGAGGTTGTCCGAAGACGCGGGCCGATGATGGGACGCAACCGGGTCGGGCGCGCAAGCTGGATCCTCCTGGGGCTGATCGTCGCCGCGTCCGCGCAATCCTGTTCCACCGGCAAGGAGAAACCGGACGAGCCGCTGGTGAAGAGCCTGCACATCGAAGGCGCGAAGAAAGTCTCCGCCAGCGAGATCAAGGACAAGATCCTCACCGAGGAGTCCGGATGGCTCTGGCTCCCAAGCTGGTTCCCGTTCTTCGCCGAGAGACACTATTTCGATCCCAACGCGTGGCAGGCCGATCTGCGACGCATTCCCCGCATCTACCAATCCGAGGGCTATTTCAACGCGCGAGTTCTCGAGGATCAGATCATTCCCAAGTCCAAGGACGTGGTGGAGCTGCGGGTGAAGGTGGAGGAGGGCGAGGCGACCCGCATTCACCTGATCGACGTCAAGGGATTGGACGCGCTACCGGAGGAACACCGAAAAGATGCGCTCAAAGACATGCCGTTCAAGCAGGGTGACATCTTCAAGGAGTACCTCTGGCAGGGCGTCAAACCAGGAATGCAATCCAAATTGCGCGAGGACGGTTACGCGGAAGCGGTGGTGAATGGGGATGTCCTCGCGGACATCGCCACCCGGCAAGCGCAGATCAACATCGACGCTCAACCAGGCCAGCGCTATCGCTTCGGAGACGTTTTCGTGTCCACCGGCCCCCACCCTCGCGCACCGACGAGCTGGATCTATGAGCAGGCCGCGGCGGCAGTGAAGAAAGGCACCTGGTACTCCGACTCCGCGCTGACCGAAGCGCAGGCCCGCGTTTTCAAGATGGGCGTATTCGGCGCGGTGAAAGTCAATCGCGGCGCGCCGGACCGCGCGGAGGGCTCCTTGCCGGTGGTGGTGGACGTGCGCGAGGCGCCTTTCCACACCATCCGGGCTGGCGGTGGCATCGGAATCGACCAGGTTCGCAACGAGGCGCGGCTCCTGACCGAGTACGTCAACCGGGATTTCTACGGCGGCCTGCGAAAGCTCACGCTTCGCGGGCGGGTGGGCTGGGCCTTCATCCCCAACGTGTTTGCCGCGCTGGGCGGCAGCTCCACGCAGGCCACCAAGAGCGAGCCGATGTACCTGGCCTCCGCGGAGTTGGAGCAGCCGCGATTCATCTTCCGGGACGTCCGGCTGGAGACCGCGCTCTCCTCGGAGCGCGGCGCCGAGCAGGCCTACAGCTTCGTCAGCGCCAAGGCCAAGGTCGGTTTCATCTGGCAACCGCACTCCGCGTTTTCGATCTTTCCCTCCTACAACATCGAAACCGACTACCTGTTGAGCGGTCAGGCCGTGCTGGGCGGAAGATCCCCAGCGCTTTTCTTCGGCCCCCAGTGCCCGACGGCGAATTGCTTCGTCACCCTCTCGTACCTGGAGCAGCAGGTCACCTGGGATCGCCGGGACGATCCGGCCGAGCCGAAGAAGGGCTATTACCTGAGCCTGAACTTCCAGGAGGCCGGCGGCTTCCTACAGGGCTCCTTCGACTACGTGCGGATTAAACCCGAGGCCCGCTATTACCTGAGCTTCGGCAGAGAGAAAAAGGTGACGCTCGCGTCTCGGATCGCCCTGGGCACGCTGCGCACGCTCGCCGGTAGCGGCAGCCCGATCACCAATCGCTTCTACTCCGGGGGCGATTCAATGCGCGGTTTCAACTACCGGCGGCTGTCGCCGATGTTCGTGGTGCCGCAGGATCCGAACCAAACCCAGAACGACGGCGTGGCAGCACCGGTGGGGTTGCAGGGCGTGACGGTGCCGATTGGCGGACACGGGTTGGTGGAGGGCTCGCTGGAGCTGCGCTACAACTTCGCCGGAAATTTCGTGCTCGCAGTCTTTTATGACACCGGGTTCGTCAGCAGCGTGGACATCTGGAACGGGCTGAAAGAGGACGCCGCCTATTTCACCCGAAATTTGCAACATGCGGTGGGCGTAGGACTGCGGTACCTCACCGTGGTGGGTCCGATCCGATTGGACATCGCATTCCGGCTGCCCTTCAGTGGCCCTCCGTTGCCGATTTCGCAGGGGATGCCAGCTCTCACTCTGCCGGCAGCCGAGCAAGGTTGTTTCTTTGGAGCGATCCCTTACCACAACACGCCACAGCGCCCAGGTTATCCTGAAGGGCGCTGCGCGTTTCACCTGTCTATCGGAGAGGCGTTTTGAGCTCGGGGCCACCACAAACCGGAAAGCTGCGCAGGGGTCGCAAGTGGATCCGGCGAGTCGGCATTGGATTGCTGGCGATGCTCGCCGCGGTGCTGGCAATCGTTGCCGCCGCGCTGATCTACGCAACCAGCCGCGCCGGGAACGAGAGGATCTTGGGCATCGTCCTGCAGAATGCGCAGGAGAACCTGCGTGGTTCGCTGAAGGCAAAGACGCTGGAGTTCAATGGCAGGCACCTGGCGCTCCGGGACGTGGTGCTGCGCGATCCGGAAGGTGAGGTGGTCGCGCAGGTCGCTGCTTTGGAGTTGGACGTCTCCTTGCTCTCGCTCGCCCGGGAGACGCTGGACCTGAGCATGGTCCGGATCGAAAAGCCGCAGCTGCACTTGCGATCGGACGAGCGCGGACTCAACCTGGTGCGCGCCATCGAGTCTCCCAAGCCGGCTCCGCCGAAGCAGCCCGCGCCCGAGTCCAAACCGAGCAGCTTCGCCTTCGCCGTGCGGACCATTGAGGTCACCGACGGGTTCGTGGATTTCGAACAGGTGAGCGGGGACTCCCAGCGCCGCGTCCGCTTGCAGGCGCTCCACGCGCGCGGCTCCGCGACCTACGGCGGAACCAGCGAAGTGATCGACGTGGATCTCGGCGTCGACGCGCGCATCACCCGGCCCACCGAAGGACCGGTGTCGCTCCGGTTGCGCGCAGTCGGCAAGGCCGACCGTCGCGAAGGCGAGGTCGCGCTCAGGTTGGCGGGGTTGCAGCTGAGCGCCAGCGGGCAGACGGCAGGACAGCAGATCACCGCGCGCGTGAAGACGCTGAGGCTCGCTCCGGAAACCGCGCGCGCCTTCTTGCCCAGCTATCCGCTGTTGGTTCCCGTCTCGCTCAGCGCAGAGGGCGCCCAGAACGGAAACGTCGTGGCGGCCAAGCTGGAAGTCGATGCTGGGCGGGCGCACGTCGTCGCGGAGGGCTCGGTGGACTTGGCGCGCAGCCGAGCGGAAGGCGTCACGCTCCGGGCGCGCGGGATCGATCTGGAGCAGTTGCTGGAAGGTGGACCGCAGTCGGATCTGACGCTCGAAGCGCATGCCGAAGGCGGCGGCTCGGATCTGGACACTCTGGACGGAAAATTGGAGCTGATCGCTCCGGCATCCGAGGTGAAGGAGCCGCTGCGGTTGCGGGGAGAGCCCATCGGCCCCATCCGCATTCGGGCGGTGGCTCGCCGCGGCGAGCTGGAGGTGCCGGAAGTGCTGATCAACTTGCCCGGCGTCAACCTGACGGGCTCGGGTCGGGGAAGCTCAAAGCACGTATCGGGCAGCGCCAAAGTGACGGCATCGGACCTGACCGCGCTCTCCCAGACGCTGGGCGGCCTCGCTCGAATGCCGCCGCCGCGGCTCGCTGGAGCAGGCGAGCTGGAGGTGAGCGTGAAAGGGCCCGTCAAGCACCTGGCGATCAGCGTCAAGGGCGGTTTCCCCAGCTTCCGCTATGAGGACTACGCAGTGCAGAGCCTCACGCTTTCGGGCTCGCTTCCGGATCTTCAGCGGCCGCTCGAATCGCAGCTCTCGGTCACGGCTGCCACCGTGCAGCTCAGCAACCGCGTCCTGCGGCGCCTCTCGGTGGGACTGGCCAGCCAGGAGCGAAACCTGGAGGCAGAAGTCCGCGCGGAAGGCGAGCTCAGCGTCTGGTTGCACGCCACGGCCCGAGTCGACCCGGATAACAAGGGGCTGCTCCTCTCGAGCTTCAGGCTGCGATATCCCGAAGCGGATTGGCTGCTCCAGCAGCCGGCGAAGATCCGCTTCGCCAGCGGAGACGCTTCCGCCGAGCAGGTCGAGCTGAAATCCGGCGCCCAGGCGATCCGGTTCCACGGCGCGTTGCGCGGCCAGCGCCTTCGCGCCGAGGCGGAAGTGGAGAAGCTCGATCTGGCGCAGCTGCCCAAGGCCTTCGTCGATCCCGCGCTGAAGCTGTCCGGCATGTTCAACGCCCGGATTCGCGCGAGCGGCAAGCTACCGCGACCCGCAGTCGAGGCTCACGTCGATCTCCGCCGCGGTCAGTTCAAGCAGTACTCGAACCTGGGGTTGGCGGTGAATGCGCTGTACGACAACGACCGCGCCACCGGAACGCTGGCCGCCCAGGGGCTGGACGCGCACCTTCGCGCGCAGTTCGACGTCCCGATCCAGGCGCTGCTGCAAACGCACAAGCCCGAGCCGGTTCACTTCGCTGCGTCGGTGGACCAGACCCGCGTGGAGGACGTGGTGCGAGCGCTGGGCCGCTCGGATCCGGTGAGCGGAATAGCCTCGGGCGAGATCGAGCTGCTGGGCACCGCGGATGATCCGCGGCTGACGCTCACCTTCAACGGGAAAGCGCTCCGGTACCGCGAGCTCCCGCCTGCGGATGTCGTCTTTTCCACGAGCAGCGACGAGGGCGGGAAGATCCGGTCGCGCCTCGAGTTGGCGGTTGCCGACAGCAAGAGCACGGTGGCGGTGCGGACCCCGTTGACCTTGGGAGGTGTGCTGAAGCGCCCGCCCACGAGCGACAGCGTGATGGCGATGGCGCTCGCGGTCGACGCCGACATCCACGACTTCCCGCTCGCGCTGCTGCAGCAAGCTGAGCTGATCGAGCAGGACATTCGGGGCAAGCTTTCGGCCACCGCTGCGGTGCAGGGGACCGTTTCGAGTCCCTCGGGGAAGGTGACGCTCGCCGTTGCCCAGGGCGCGTTGGGCGCGGCCCCTCCGGTCGACGCCTCGCTGGTCGCCACCGCAACCTCCACGGGTATCCAGGTCAGCATCAACGCCCAGCAGGAACGGCGGCGCCTGCTCGATGCGACCGCCTCTCTGAACGCGGCGATCGCCAACCTCAAGGACATGGAGACGGTCGCCGGGACTCCGCTGACCGTCAAGTTGACGCTCGGCCCGTTGACCCTGGATGAGCTGCGGCACTGGTCGGGGTCGGAGCCGGAGCGCGGAGTCACTCCCGTCAAGGGCGTGCTGCACGCCGACCTGGCGATCAGCGGGACGCTGCGCGATCCGCGCGTCAGCTTCCGCTCGGAGGTCGATCAGCTCTCGGCTGAGCACGTAGGGATAGGCAAGGCACAGCTGGACTACTCGTACGCCTCGGCGCGATCCGACCTCACCGCAAACGTGACCACCAGCGGCGGGGCGCTGCAGATCAAGGGGAACACCCGCCTGGATCTTTCCTATCCGTCGGTGACCAAGAGCTTGAGCTACGGGTCCGCGCCGCTCGACGTCAGCCTGCAGGCGAACGAATTCGAGCTGGGATTTCTGTCCGGAATCTCGCCGACGGTGCGGACGATCGGCGGAAAGTTGCGGGCGAGCGCGACCATTCAGGGAACGGTCGCTGTTCCGAAGATTCAAGGCCAGCTCGAATGGAGTCAGGGGCAGCTGGCGGTGCTGGGCTACGGCGAGTACCAGAACATCCACCTTCAAGTGGAAGGCACGGAGCAGAAGATTCAGCTCAAGGAGCTGCTCGCCAAGAGCGGAGGCGGCCAGCTCAAGCTGGTCGCCAACGCCGACCGAAGTGGTTCCAAGTTGTCCCTCACCGGCAACGCGAACCTGGACAAGTTCCCGATCATCTCGGACGACCAGCTCCTCGCCACCGTATCGGCGCGGGCGACGATCGAAGGCGAAATGACCCCGCAGCTGATCAACATCCGGCGGCTCCAGATCCCCGAAGCGCACGTCGAGCTGCCAGACACCAAGCGCAAGGACCTTCAGAAGTTGGACTTGCCGGATGACATCGTGCTGGTCCGCAACGGCAAGCCGCTGGACAAGGGAAAGTTGAAAAAAGCGCCGCCCTCGCAAGGAGTAGGCGGCGCTGGCGTGGAACCGCCGCAGCAGCAAGCGGTGCGGCAGATCACCATCGCCGTGGACGCGCCGCGCAACCTGTGGGTCAAGAGCAGCGATCTCAACGTGGAGGCCGGGCTGGCCGAAGGCTTCCACGTCGAGGTGGCGCAAGCGGTGGCGATCTTCGGACAGGTGAACATCTTGCGAGGGCGCGTCGACGTCCTGGGACGGCGATTCGATTTCCAGAAGGACTCGGACATCCGCTTCGGCGGCCCACCGACTACGCCGTACGTGAACGTCACCGTGCTTCACAACAACGAGAGCGAGCAGGTGAAGGTGTACATCACGGTCCGCGGGCAAGGAAAGGACGTAACCATCAAGCCCAGCTCGGAGCCGCCGTTGAGCGAGACCGAGATCTACACGCTGATCGCTACAGGACGACGGACCCTGAAGCACAATTCCGGCGCCACCTCCGGCTCCTCGCAGGCGGCGTCGATCGTCGGCTCGCTCGCCGCGTCCGAGCTGAAGAAGACCCTGGCCTCCAAGCTCCCGCTGGACGTGCTCTCCATCCAGGCCGGCGAAAGCGGTGGGCTTACCGGGAGCAAGCTCGAGGCGGGCACGTACGTGACGGATCAAATTTACATCGGCTATACTGGCCGCATCGGCGCCAGGCCGGAGCGCGGCGAAAACAGCAACGCGGTGCGGCTCGAGTACCAGATCACGCCTCGCTGGAGCCTGGAAGGCGAGTACGGCGATGCGAAGGCAGGCAGCGCGGACTTGATCTGGAGCCGCGACTATTAGGTGAGGAGCTGTATGGCTTTCCGGCAGTGCCTCCGAGCCGCCGCTGCGGCCGGGCTTCTTCTCCTCGTCGCTGCCAAGGCGCGAGCGCAGATGTGCTCGGCGGGCCTGTACGTGGCCGTGACGGCGCCCCGCGATGGCGAGGGAAACGTTCCCACCAATGCGGTCGTCGCCATCCGGGTCGCAGGCGACCCCATTCCGGCCGGGATCGAGAACCAGTTCGGACTACGACTTGCTCCTTCGGGTGGGACTGTCCCTGCGTTAGCGATTCGGCTGACTCACGCGGCGTCATACATCGCGCCCATCCGGCTGACGCCCCCCTGCTGTCTGTTTGCCCAGCAAGTCTACGAAGTCGTCCGCACTGTCTCCGGCTCCACAGTCGTGCTCGCCACGTTCACCACCGGGTCTGGACAGGACTTCTCGACGAGTGGACCTCCTCCTCCGAGCGGCGCTTCGGCAACGGTGGATACCTTCGACTTGCACCCGGACGGTGGATCCGACTGTGTTCGCGATCGCATTCGCCGCGTTCGCCTGACGCTGCCCGATGCAGGTCAGCCCGTCCTCTACTCCATCCAGGAGAACGGACAGACGCTTTCGCCGGACGAGCCCAGCCCGGTGGGAATCTTCGACTGCTCCGGCCAGCCCCAATGGACTGGCGACGTATCGTGGGTCGTCACGCCCGGGCAACACACCATCCAGCTGAGCGCGGTGAGTCGCACGGCCCGTACATCGTCCCCCGTGGACGTCAGCTTCAACGCCAGCTGCACCGCCACCTCCAACGACGGCGGGAATCCCGGGCAGGGCGGAACGGGCGAGGGCGGCGGAAGGCCGGCTGAGCCAACCAACGGCTGCTCGTGCCAGAACGGAACCGCCGCCGCGCTCGCTCTGGGCGCGCTTGGTTTGATCCTCCGAGCGCGCAGTAAGCGATCGAAGAGTTGAGCTCGCCCCGCGCGCCGTCAGGCTGCAAGGGATCCAAGAGGCCAAACCTTTCAGGCATCTGCCGCGCCGCTGCCCTTGCGGCGCCAGGTCGGGTAGGCTAGGCATCCAGCGCACCGGCCACATGCAGGAGGAAGCCAGCAAACTCCCGAGCTGCAACTCGCTTGACGTTCGCTCGAACTGAACGCATGGAATGTTCTCGGCTGGCGTTCCTTTCAGCGAAACCCTCCCCATGAACCTCCCGCTCCTCTTGGCCCAGGCGTCGCAGCAAGCTCAGGGTTGGCTCACCAGCCGACTCCTCGGCGTGACGCTCTCCAGCGCTGAGTGGGTCCTGTGGCTGCTGGCCGGGCTCTCGGTGTTTTCGATCGCGCTGATGCTCGAGCGCCTGGTGTTCTTCGCCTCGCACCGCCTTCCCGAGGCCAATCAGCTCGCCGCTCGATTGGCGCTCGGAGAGCTGGATGGGGTGAAGCGCGAGGTCAGCGATCGCAAGGGAATGGAGGCGACGGTGGTTCGCGAGGCGATTGCCGCCGTTGCTCAGGGACCGGATTCGGTCGAGCAGGTGATCGCCGCCACCATTGCGCGCGAGCGACCCCAGTACGAGCGATCGCTCTCCTTCCTCGGTACGCTGGGAAACAACGCGCCGTTCATCGGTCTGTTCGGTACCGTGCTCGGGATTATCAAGGCCTTTCACGACCTGGGTAGAACGGTGGTGCGCGGCACGGCGATCCAGCAGACGGTGATGACCGGAATCTCCGAGGCGCTGGTGGCGACCGCGGTTGGGCTGGCCGTCGCCATTCCCGCGGTGGTGGCTTTCAACGCATTCAACCGCTGGTTGAAGACGATCACCGCGAGGACGCAGGCGCTCGGGCACGCGCTGGTGGGTCACCTTCGCGCCCAGGAAGGCGCGAGCGTCCGCGCTGGGCCCCTGCGCACGCCGGAGAGCCCGGTCAGGGAGGTCCGCTGACATGGCCTTCGCCGCGCAGGAGAACGACGAGGAAATCACCGGCATCAACGTCACGCCGTTGGTGGACATCGTCCTGGTGTTGCTGATCATCTTCATGGTCACCGCGAACTTCATCGTCCGCGAGACGCTGGAGGTGGATCTGCCTCGCGCTGCGAATGCCGGCGAGACCGTCCAGGGCCTGGTCAACGTGGTGCTGGACAAGGACGGCCGAATCTATTTCGACGGAGCGGAGGTGAGCGAGCAGGACCTCACCCGCCGCGTCTCCAAAGCGGTTGCCGACAATTCCGACACGCGGGCGATCATCAGCGCCGACCAGGCCCTGGGATACGGGCGGGTGATGCACCTGATCGACTTGATCAAAGGCCAGGGAGTGGCGAGGTTTGCGCTGAACATCCAGAAGGATGCATCCGCCGCGACCCGTCCGCCGTAAAGCTGTGATGAGCCAGGCCGCGCAACGAACTCTCCCCTCGCTCCAGGGCGCCCCGCTGATGGCGCTGTTCCTGGCGTGCTCGCTCGCGCTCCACGCTCTGGCGCTCGGAGCAGCCGGCGCGCGCTCGCCGCGTCAAGCGGAGCCGCTCCAGCCATCCCGGGCAACCGAATTGGTGGTAGTGGAGGTAGAGCCGCCCAAGCCGCCCGTGGTCGATGAGCCCAAGCCGGAGCCCATCAAGCCCAAGGCGAAGCCGCCTCCGATCCGCGTGGCCGAGGCTCGAAGGTTGCCGCCCAGGCCGAAGGACGAAGCGCCGCCGCCTCCCAACCAGGAGCCGCCGCAGGAAGCCCCGCCACCGCAACAAGCTCCGCTGGTGGTCGGACTGTCGATGTCCTCGACGACGACCGCGAGCGGATTCGTGGCGCCAGTCGGCAACACGTTGTACGGGAAGACTCCCGAGAAGGCGCCACCGCCAGCCGAGGCGAAGGCCTACTCGGCTCCGCGATACACGCCGATCTACGCGGTGGACTCGGAGCCGGTGCTCATTTCGGACGTGCGAACGTATCCCGAAGAGGCCCGCCGCGCCGGAATCGAGGGCACGGTAACGCTCTCGATCACCATCGACCTCGAGGGGAAAGTGGTGAATGCGCGGGTGCTGAAGGGGCCCGGCAACGGGCTGAACGACGCCGCGCTGGAAGCGATCCGCAAATTCAAGTTCAGGCCGGCGATGAAGGGCGGACAACCGGTCTCGACCGAGATCAAGTACAAATACACCTTCCAGCTCGACTGAGCAGCGCGACCGACCGCAATAAGCTGCCGATGCTCGCCTATCAGCCGTCCACTTGCTATGCAGCTTTTCCCACCGAAAGGCTGCCCATGCTCTCGCTCATTCCGATCGCGTTCAGCGCTCTCTTCGCCGCTCAACCAGTCGCGGCGCAGCCGGCTGCTCCTGACTCGTACCGCATGCCGCCGGAGGAGATCGCCAAGCTGGCGGATGCGCCGCCCACCCCGGTGCTTCGGCTCGCGCCGGATCAAGCGTGGGGGCTGCTTACCGAGACGCCCAACCTGCTGCCGATCTCCGATCTCGCCCAGCCCGAGCTCAAGCTTGCCGGGCACCGCTTCAATCCTCAGAACGATGATCAGACCCGTTCACCCTATGCGCAGCACCCGGTGCTGCTGCGCATCTCCGACGGCAGCCAACGAGCGATCGCCGGTCTCCCGGACCCGGCGAGGATCCGATCTATGGCGTGGTCGCCCGACGCTAAACGGATCGCGCTGGCGGTCAGCAGGGAGCAGGCGCTGGAGCTCTGGGTAGCCGACGTCGGGTCCGCTCGGGCCAGCCAGATTCCCGGCGTGAAGCTGAATGCGGTCCATCCCAGCCCTCCGGTGCACTGGCTTTCCGACAGCAAGACGCTGATCTGCCGCACGGTGGCCGACGATCGGGGCGCTGCGCCCACGGCGCCCGCAGTTCCCAGCTCACCGGTGATCGACGAGAGCATCGAGGGGCGCAAGTCGCCCGCGCCTACCTACCAGGACCTTCTCAAGAACCCCTATCAAGCGGCGTTGTTCGAATACCACCTGACCTCCAGGATCCGCCGCGTGAGCGTGGACGGGGAAAACGTCGCCCTGGGAAAGAGCGGTGGCATCGTTCGCGCGGATCCTTCTCCGAATGGAAAGTTCCTCCTGGTGGAGATCATCCACCGGCCGTTTTCGTACATCGTGCCCGAGGAGCGATTTCCACGGCGGATCGAGGTCTGGGATCTCCAGGGAAACCTGGTGAAGCAGATCGCTGACCTGCCGCTCGCCGATCAGGTGCCGGTGAATTTCGACGCGGTGCGAACCGGGCCGAGGCAGATGGCCTGGCGGGCTGACGCTTCGGCTACGCTCTTCTGGGCGGAGGCGCAAGACGGCGGGGATCCGCGCGCCGAGGCAGCGGTCCGCGATCGGCTGTTCATGCTGGCTGCGCCGTTCGACAAGCCGCCCGTGGCGATCGCTTCGCTGGCGATGCGCTTTCGGAACGTGGTCTGGGGCGACGATAAGATCGCCCTCGTATCCGAGTGGCGCTGGAAGGATCGGCGGACGCGCGAATGGAGGCTCGCGCCGGGCAATCCGTCCGAGAAGCCGCAGCTGTTGTTCGATCGATCCAGCGAGGACCGCTACCACGACCCGGGCTCTGCCGCGCTGCGCCGGAATTCTGCAGGGCACCTGGTGCTTCGCATCGCTGATCAGGGCAAATCGCTGTTCCTGATCGGGCAGGGGGCTTCGCCGGAAGGGGATCGCCCGTTCGTCGATCGCCTGGACCTGGCAACCGTGAAGACGGTGCGCCTGTGGCAATCGCAAGCGCCATATTACGAGGAAGCCATCGAGTTGCTGGACGATCGCGCAGAGCGGATGATCACCCGCCGCGAGTCGGTTTCCATCCCGCCCAACTACTTCCTTCGCGACGTTCGCAAGCAGCGCCTCACCGCACTGACCCAGTTCCCGCATCCGACGCCGCAGCTGGCCAACGTGAAGAAGGAATTGCTGCGCTATCAACGGGCAGACGGCGTCAAGCTCACCGCCACGCTGTACACGCCGCCCAAGTATTCTCCCAAGGACGGGCCGCTGCCGATGTTGATGTGGGCCTACCCGGTGGAGTTCAAGAGCGCGGACGCCGCGGGGCAAGTCACCACGTCGCCCCACCGGTTCATCCGCGTGTCACCGGGGTCGCCGCTGTTCTGGCTGGTGCGCGGCTACGCCATCCTCGACAACCCGACGTTCCCGATCGTCGGCGAGGGGGACAAGGAGTCCAACGACACCTATGTCCAGCAACTCGTCGACGACGCGAAGGCCGCGGTGGATGAGGTGGTGAAGCGAGGCGTGGCAGACCGCAATCGGATCGCCATCGGCGGCCACTCCTACGGCGCCTTCACCACCGCCAACTTGCTGGCTCACAGCGATCTCTTCCGCGCCGGCATTGCCCGCAGCGGCGCGTACAATCGGACCTTGACGCCATTTGGCTTCCAGCGCGAGGAGCGCACGTTCTGGGACGCCCCGGAGACGTACATCAAAATGTCTCCGTTCACCTATGCCAACAAGATCGACGAGCCGCTGCTGATGATCCACGGGATGGAGGACAACAACTCCGGCACCTATCCCATCCAGAGCGAGCGACTCTTCGCCGCGCTCAAGGGATTCGGCCGCACCGCCAGGCTGGTGTTGCTGCCGCACGAGTCGCACGGCTACCGGGCCCGCGAATCGGTGATGCACATGCTGGCAGAAATGGATGCGTGGCTGGAGAAGTACGTGAAGAATGCCGGGCCGCGGAAGATGGTCACTGGAAGCGCGGAACAGCGGAGGCAATAGCGGACGCGCGCGGGACCGACAGCCAGCTCGAGCGATTTGTGCGCCGCACAGGCGTCGAAGGGCTTACTCAATCCCTTCCGACCTCTCGGAGTGACCTCACACCGCTGAGCCCTGCCCGTTTATGGTCCGATTTCTTTCTTCACGCTCTCCAGCGTGGTCTGGATCAGCTTCTGGATCTCGGCCAGTCGCTCCCGGGTCTTGGCCTCGAATCGCAGAACCAGCAGCGGCTGGGTGTTGGACGCACGGATCAGCCCCCAGCCGTCCGGAAAGGTGACCCGCACGCCATCCACGTCGATGATTTGAAATCCTTGCCGGCGCAGAGCTTCGGTGGCGCGGCGGACGATCTCGAATTTTTTCGCCTCCACCGTCTCCACTCGCAGCTCCGGAGAGGCGAAGGTCTTGGGAACGTCGGCCAAGAGCTCCGACAGCTTGCGCTTCTCGTGGGTGAGAATCTCCAGCAGCCGAGCGGAAGAATAGATCGCGTCGTCGAACCCGAAGTAGCGGTTCTTGAAGAACACGTGGCCGCTCATTTCGCCGGCCAGCTCGGCGTGCTCCTCTTTCATCTTCACCTTGATCAGCGAGTGCCCGGTCTTCCACATGATCGGGCGACCACCCTTGGCAGCGATGTCCTCGTAGAGCGTGGACGAGCACTTCACCTCCCCGACGATCGCTGCACCCGGCGTCTCCTTCAGCACGCTTCGGGCAAAGAGGATCATCAGCTGGTCGCCCCAGAGAATCTGTCCCTGGTCGTCGATCACCCCGATGCGATCCGCATCGCCGTCGTAGGCGATTCCCACCTCCGCCTTCTCCTTCTTCACCGCGCGGATCAAATCCTCCAGGTTGGAGATGACGGTCGGATCCGGATGGTGGTTGGGGAAGTTGGCGTCCATCTCGCAGAACAGCGGCACCGTTTCGAACCCCATCGAGCGGAAAAGCGGCACGGCGACGTAGCCGCCGGTGCCGTTGCCGGCGTCAATGACGATCCGCATTCCCTTGCGTCCCACTTTCACCGTCTGCCGCACGAAGTGCATGTACGGCGTGATGATGTCGAACTCGTTGATCCGGCCGGTGGGACCGCGCTCGAAATCCCCTGCTTCGATCAGATCGCGCAGCTCGCGGATCTGCTCCCCGTGGAACGTGCTTCGACCGAACCCCACCTTGAAGCCGTTGTACTCGGGTGGATTGTGGCTGCCGGTGATCATCGCCAGCCCATCCACCGGCAGAGTATTGGCCGCGAAGTACGTCAGCGGCGTGGGAACAATGCCGACGTCCACCACGTTCAGCCCGGTGGAAGTGATGCTCCGGCGAAGCGCCTCGCGAAAGCGGGTGGACGATTCACGGCAGTCGCGACCTACCACGACCGAACGACCGCCTTCCCGCTTCACCATCGTCCCCAGGCCCAGGCCCAGCTGCTCCACCACCTCCACGGTCAAGTCGCGGTCGACCAATCCGCGGATGTCGTACTCGCGAAAGATTTCCGGATTCATGTTCGCTCCTCGCAACCGACGGGCGGGGAACTATACATGGGAGCGGCGAGGCACGGACGCAAGCATCGCTGGCGAGCCTCGCTCTCAACCCAGATGTTTCAGCGGATCCGGTCGCGAACGAAAGACCGAAGGCGTTCCGGATCGAACGGCTTCTCCACATGCTCGTTGGGAACCGTTTCGAGGAACTGAATCGCCCGCTCGGTGAATGCGCCGCCGGTGAAGAACACCATTCTGCGGCTGGCCTCCGGTTCCCGCCGCGCCAGCTCCGCGAAGAGATCCATTCCGGTCATGTTCGGCATCATCACGTCCGAGAGCAGGAGATCGAAACTCTGGCCGGAAGCGATCAAGTCCAGCGCCTCGCGCGCGCTGGCGACCACGGTCACGTCGTGTTCCTTGCACAGCGTTCGACGCACTGCGGCGCCGATGATCGGCTCGTCGTCGATCACCAGGATGCGTCCCCGCTTGACCTGCCTGGCACTGGCGCGCACCGCGCGCGAGCTCCGGTCCTTCGACCCTTCGTGTGAGGAGCTTCGAGGCATCGAACCCTTCGACTGACCGGCGGCGGTTTTTCAAACTTCGCGGAAGAGACTTGGTCCGGGAATTCCCGCGCCCGCAGGGCGCGAGTTGCGAGCAATTGTACCAACCCGCGCCGGGATCGCGATCGGCGATTCGCACTGCAGCTGTCGGGAATGAGATGGACCACATTTTCTGCGCACGTCGGCGCGCCTCGCACGTGTCGCCTCTACCGTTCGGCTCGAGCGTAGTGCCGTAGGCACGGAGTCGACGGCGATATCTGGCGACCTTTCGACTCGATTGTTGGCGACCCCTCGACTACGCGACTGACGTCGCTACGCTCGGGGCGATCGGTGGTCTACAAGTAGCGGGACCAGCCGCGCGCCTTGAACGCCTGGACGGCCTTGCGCACGTTTTGAGCCTCGCCTCGCGGAACCACCAGCACGACGTCTCCGGCATCCACTACTACCATGCGCGACAGGCCCACCAGCGCGAGCGGCCGCTGACCGGAGAACACCACGCACTCGCGGCAGTCGATCAGCTCGGCGGCCCTTCCCAAGACCACATTGCCGTGCTCGTCCGAGGAACGCACCTCGGCGATCGAGCTGAACGAGCCGAGGTCCGACCATCCGAAGTCGGCGGGCAAGACCGCCAGATTGTCTGCCTTCTGCATGACGCCGTAGTCGATGGAGATCGGTTCCAGCTTGCGGAAGCTGCGCGACACCTCGCGCGCGCGGCGCGACTGGGAAAGCCATCCGGAGATTGCATCGAGTGCTTCACTCAGCTCGGGCATGTGCCGTCGAAACGCTTCGCGAATCGCATCTGCGCGGAAGACGAAAATCCCCGCGTTCCAGAGAAACTCTCCCGATCGCACGTATTGCTCCGCTGCCTGTGGGTCGGGCTTTTCTACGAACCGTTTGACCTTTCGACCGCCGGCGGTGAGCGGTTCGCCGATCTGGATGTAGCCGAAGCCTGTCTCGGAACGCGTGGGGCGAATTCCAATCGTCACCAGATATCCCTGCTGCGCAACCTCCGCAGCAGCGCTCAGACACCGCCGAAAGGCCGCTGCGTCCTCAATTGCATGGTCCGAGGGCAGGACCGCAAGGGTGCCTTCCGCATCCCGTCGCTGAACGTGCAGGGTGGCCAGGCCAATCGCCGCGGCCGTGTTGCGCGCCTCGGGCTCCACCAGCACGTTCGCCGCCGGCAGCTTGGGCAAGATCTGGTGGACCGATCGGGCGTGGGCGCGGCCGCAAACTACCAGCACGTTCTTCGCCGGCGCGAGCCCGGACAGGCGCCGCGCGGTGTCCGCGATCAGCGGTGACGCCGATGCCAGCGCAAGAAATTGCTTGGGACGGGCCGCGCGCGACAGCGGCCAAAATCGCGTTCCCGAGCCGCCGGCGATGATCACCGGAAAGAGATGATTCACTGGTGGGCTCCGCGGTCAGGCCTCAGATCGGGGATGACGTGCAGCAGGTCGCGAAGAATCCGCGCGGTGGCTCCCCAAATCACGTGCTTCCCGTAGTCATAGAAGTAAATATCGCGCTCGCGGCCGAACACCTCGCGCTTTTCGCTTCGCTGGTACGCCGGATCGAGCAAATGCGAGAGCGGAACCTCGATGATCTCCTCGATCTCGCCCGGGTTGGCCACGTAGGCAAAATGCGGCGGGATGACGCCGACGAAGGGAACGACTCGAAATTGGGTGATGGTCGGAATCTCGTCGAGCATCCCGAGCACCTCCACCTGCTGCGGCGGAATCCCCAGCTCCTCCTGCACCTCGCGAAGTGCGGTGTGCAGCGGCGTGGGGTCGGTCTCGTCGCGCGCACCGCCGGGAAAAGAGATCTGCCCACCATGGGTGCGGAGGTTTTCGGGCCGCTTGGTGAAGAGGACCTGCGGCTCGCCGCGGATGAACAGCGGAACCAGCACGGCTGCCTCCCGGAGCACCAGGCCGGGCAGGTTCAACGTCTTGGGCGGGATTGCCTGGAGTCGATTGCGCAGCTGCTCGAAGAAGGGCTCCACGTCAGTGCGCCACCTGCTTCCCCGCCGCGGGTCGTTCCTGCTCCTCGTTGTTCCGCCCGGAAAAGGGCTGCAGGATCCCGAGCCCGAGCAGGATCAGCAGCAGAGCGCCCACCACCACGCGGTAGCCGACGAACACCAAAGTGGTATGAGTCCTCAAGAATCGCAGCAGTCCGGCGATGGCCGCCATCCCCGCGCCAAAGGAGACCGCGGTCCCCAGCAACAGCGTCGCGGTGGAGGGACGGTCGGTGGCGTGCAGCAGGTGCTTCAGCTCGAACAGGCCCGCCGCAGAGTTGGCCGGGATCGAGAGCAAAAAAGAATAGCGCGCCGCATCCTCGCGCCGAAACCCCAGCGCCAGTCCGCCGGTCAGCGTGGTCCCCGATCGCGAGGAGCCGGGGATCAGCGCCACGGACTGGCACAGGCCAATCACCACGCCATCGGGCAGTGTCATCTGGGAGAGAGTGCGGCGGTGGGAGGCCAACTTCTCCGCCAGCAGGAGCACCAGCGCGAGCAGGATCATCGACATGCCGATCACGTAGAGCGAGCGGAGCGAGGTTTCGATCCACTTCTTGAACAGCACGCCGGCGATTCCCACCGGCACGGTTCCGATCAAGACGTACCATGCCAGGCGAGACTCCACCGACGCGAAGGGCTGGCGCTGCGCGAGGCCCCGAAAGAAAGCTGCGGTCAGCTCGATCACGTCGCGGCTGAAATAAATGATCACCGCAGCCACCGTGCCCAGCTGGATGACGGCAGAATAGGCTGCCCCCGGGTCCGGCCATCCCAGCAGCTCGGGAACGAAGCGGAGGTGGGCGGTGGAGCTGATGGGAAGGAACTCGGTGATTCCCTGGACGATTCCCAGGACGATCGCTTCCAGCAAGCTCATACGGAGTGCACTGGATGTACCCCGCGCCAGCAGTGGGAGCAAGATCGAACCCCATCGATCGACCTTGCCCGTTCAGCCCGAGCGTAGCGACGTCAGTCGCGGAGTCGAGGGCGGTATCTGGCGGCCCTTCGACTACGGGCTACGCCCTACGCTCAGGGCGAGCGGATTGCGACCGCTCGACTCCGCTTCGCGAAGCCTGTCCCGAGCCTGTCGAGGGGCTCGGGGCGAGCGGTGATGCTACGTGCCCATCTCCCACGAGCTGAGGTACTTCTGCTGCTCGGCGGTGAGCGCGTCGATCTTGACGTTCATCGACTTCAGCTTCAGCCGGGCGATCTCTTTGTCGATCTCGGGCGGCACGGTGTAGACCTGCCGCTCCAGTTTGGCGTGATTCTTCACCATCCACTCGCTGGCCAGCGCTTGATTGGCGAAGGACATGTCCATCACCGACGAGGGGTGTCCCTCGGCCGCCGCCAGATTCACCAGCCGCCCCTCGCCGAGCACCACGATTCGCTTCCCGCTTTTGAGCGTGAACTGCTCGACGAACTCGCGGATCTCGGTCCTTTCCTTGGCCAGCGAGGCGAGCACTTCCAGATCCAACTCGACGTTGAAATGCCCGCTGTTGCAGACGATGGCTCCGTCCTTCATCTTCTCGAAGTGCTCCTTGCGGATCACGTGCACGTCCCCGGTCGCGGTGCAGAAGAAGTCGCCGATCTTGGCCGCTTCCGCCATCGGCATCACGCGCAGCCCATCCATTACCGCCTCCAGCGCGCGCAGCGGATCGATCTCGGTCACCACCACGTCCGCTCCCAGCCCCTTGGCGCGCATCGCGATGCCGCGGCCGCACCAGCCATAGCCCGACACCACGAAGATCGATCCGGCGAGAAGCCGATTGGTGGCGCGGATGATCCCGTCGATGGTCGACTGACCCGTTCCGTAGCGGTTGTCGAACAGGTGCTTGGTCATCGCATCGTTGACCGCCACGATCGGGTACTTCAGCACGCCGTCCTTGGCCATCGCGCGCAGTCTGATCACGCCGGTGGTGGTCTCTTCGGTTCCACCGACCACGTGCTCCAGCAGGTCCTTGCGTTCCGAGTGCAGCACGCTCACCAGGTCGGCTCCGTCGTCCATGGTCAGGTTCGGTTTGCGGTTCAACGCCTCGGTGATGTGCCGGTAGTAGGTCTTGTGGTCCTCGCCTTTGATCGCGAAGGTGGGGACGCCGTACTCCATCACCAGAGCTGCGGCGACGTCGTCCTGGGTGGAAAGCGGATTGGACGCGCACAGCACCACTTCGGCCCCTCCGGCCTTGAGCGCCATCGCCAGGTTGGCGGTCTCCGCGGTGACGTGCAAGCACGCTGCGAGCCGCATTCCCGCCAGGGGCTTGGCCTTCGCAAACCGCTCCTGGATTTCGTGAAGCACAGGCATGGACCGACCCGCCCAGTCGATCCGGCCGAGACCCTTGGCCGCCAGCCCGAGGTCTTTCACGTCGCAATCCACCGGCGCGGAGCGGGGCTTCGCGTTCTTCTTTTGAGTCATCAGATTCCGGGTCTCCACCGACATTTTTGCCTTCCTTGCTCTTACGAGTGAAGCAGGCGTCCTAGCCTGCGCAGCGAGGGAGGGCAAACGGGAACTGCAACCCTCCCGACGATCAAGACTGATTCAAAACGGGTGCTGGGCCGAGCTCAAGGGCTGCCGACTGCTCGCAGCCTGGACTCACCAACCGCATCGCGCAAAGCTTCTTTTTTGTCCGTTCGCTCCCAGGTGAATTCTTTGTCGTTCCGGCCGAAGTGACCTCCCGAAGCGGTCTTTTGATAAATGGGCCGCAGCAGGTCAAGGTGGTCGATGATCTCCCTCGGCTTGAGCCCGAAGGTCGCGCGCACGGCCTCGGCGATCTTGTCCTCGGATGCGGCCGCCGTGCCGAACGTGTCCACCAGCACCGAGACCGGATCCGCGACGCCGATGGCGTAGGAGATCTGGACCTCGCAGCGCCTTGCCAGTCCGGCTGCCACGACGTTCTTGGCGATGTACCGCGCCATGTACGCCGCGGAGCGATCCACCTTCGAAGGATCCTTGCCGGAAAAGGCGCCGCCTCCGTGCCGTCCCATTCCACCGTAGGTGTCGACGATGATCTTGCGTCCGGTCACGCCGGAGTCTCCCATCGGACCGCCGATCACGAAGCGCCCGGTGGGATTGATGTGGAACTTGGTCTTGCGGTCGATCAGTTTCTTGGGCAGCGCCTTGAAAATCAGATCCTCCATCACCACGTCGTGGATCCGTTTGTTCGGTACGTCCTCGGCGTGCTGGGTGGACACCACCACCGTGTCGATCCGGAACGGTTGATTGTCGCGATACTCGACCGTCACCTGGCTTTTTCCGTCGGGACGCAGCCAGCTGTGCTGCTTGCGGCGCAGGTCCGCCAATCGGCGGGTCAGAAGGTGGGCGTAGCTGATCGGAGCGGGCATCAGCTCGGGCGTCTCGTCACAAGCGAATCCGAACATCATTCCCTGATCGCCCGCTCCCTGCTCTTTCCTTTGCTTCGCGTCCACGCCGCGAGCGATGTCCTGCGACTGACCCTCGATCGCGACCATCACGCCGCAGGTGTTGCCGTCGAAGCCCATCGCGCTGTCGGTGTAGCCGATGCGGCAGATCGTGCTGCGGACGATGCGAGGAATCTCCACGTAACAAGACGTGGTCACCTCGCCGGCGACGATCGCCAGACCGGTTTTCACCAGCGTCTCGACGGCAACTCGCCCATGAGGGTCCTGGGCGATGATGGCATCCAGCACGCCATCGCTGATCTGATCTGCCACCTTGTCGGGGTGCCCCTCGGTTACCGACTCGGACGTGAACAAGAAGTCTTTAGGCATATGGTTTCCCCAGCGCGTTCGCGCGAAGCTACGCACGGGATATCATATTGCCTATCCGGTCAACGATAACTCCACGCAATCGTCCGCTCTTTCTGAGGCGCTGCCGACAGTAGGCGGGTGAAGGCACCGGGTGGACAGCCTCGAAACCGGAATTCCACGACCCGCCGGACGGCCGCGCTGACGCAGTCCGAGCCGCACGCGCCTCGCGCGCTGCGAGCTCCCGCGCGACCCATCACAGGTTCTCATCTCAGGGACTGCCGCGGAGCGGTGGTTTCGAGGCCCGTTCTTGGAGGGCATGGGGTAACGGGTCCGTGCAAGCGGCTGTCGCCGCTGGACTACCGTTGACGACTGAACCGCCCATGCCTACCTCGGTTGGGTGGGGATCGCGTCGAGGTGAGAGCATGAGAAAAGAATTCGCTGCGGCAGGTCTGTGTGCGGTCTTGGCGGTCGGGTGCTCAACGTTCAAGGTCCCGACCGAACGGTTTGCGGCAGCTGATGCGGCCATCCGGGCCGCGGATGAAGTAGGCGCCTCGAAGACGCCGGCCTCTGCATATCAAATCCAACTCGCCAAGGACGAAGCGCTGCGCGCAAGGGAGCTGGCCGCTGAGGGCGAGAACGAGCGCGCTCACAATCTCTTGCTGCGGGCGCAGGCCGATGCGGAGCTGGCCCAGGCCCTCGCACGCGAGGCGCCACTTCGCGCTCAAGCACAGGAGGCAATGAACAAGGCCAAGGCGCTCGAGGCGAGTCCACGGTGACCAGCGCCCGGGCGAAGGAGGATCGAACCATGAAACAAACCGTGTTCAGCCTGGGCCTGGCGATCTCGGCCGCGACCTTGGTTGTCGGCTGCGCGACGACCACACCGCCCGAGCTGATCGATGCTCGCTCGACGTACGATCGAATCAGCAACGGACCCATCGCGCAGGCGAATCCGGCCGGCGTCTACGAGGCCAAGAAGTCGCTCGAACGCGCCAATCGCGAATTCGCGCAGCATCCCAACGCGCCGAGCACGCGCGACTTCGCATATCTCGCATTGCGCAAGGCGCAGCTGGCCGAAGCGGACGCCCACATCGCGACCGACCGGCAACAGAAAGCGCAAGCTGATCGGATGATCCAGGAGGCGCAGGCCAAATCCCAGCGGCGCACGCTGGCACAGACGCGCAACCAGCTGACCCAGGCGGAGCGGGAGAAGCAGGCCGATGCAGAGCGACTCGCGCAGGCAAACGCCGAGCTGCAGAAGAAGAACGAGCAGCTGGAGTCTGAGCGGCAAGCGCGCCTGGATGCGGAGAAGCGGACGGAGGAAGTTCGCAGGCAGCTGGCCAACGTGGCCCAGGTTCGCGACGACCAGCGCGGGCTGGTGATCACCCTCGCGGGCAGCTCGCTCTTCCCCAGCAGTCGGTCCACGCTGCTGCCCGGAGCACGGGCGCGCCTGGACCGGGTGGCGGATGCGCTGAGCAAGAGCAACCAGAAGGTTCTGGTGGAGGGGTACACGGATTCTCGCGGCTCGAATGCGCTCAACCAGGGTTTGTCGGAGCGACGCGCTCAAGCCGTCCGCGATTACCTGGTGCAGCGCGGAATTCCGCCCGAGCGGATCAACGCTGTTGGCTTCGGCAAGAGCCGGCCGGTGGCGGACAATGGAACGCCGGAGGGACGGGCCAACAATCGCCGGGTGGAAATCGTCATTCAACGAGCGGAGGGCCCGCCCAATCGCGGCTGAGCAGCATCGCCCGCTCGCCCCGAGCGTAGCGACGTCATTCGCGGAGTCGAGGGGTCGCCCACACCGCTCGCCCCGAGCGTAGCGACGTCAGTCGCGGAGTCGAGGGGTCGCCCCACGAATCACCCTCGACTACGCGCTTTCAGCGCTACGCTCGGGCTGACCGGGTACGGTCGAGGGGTCGCCCCACGAATCGCCCTCGACTACGCGCTTTCAGCGCTACGCTCGGGCTGACCGGGTAAGGTCGAGGGGTCGCCCACGAATCGCCCTCGACTACGCGCCTTCAGCGCTACGCTCGGGCTGACCGGGTACGGTCGAGAGGTCGCCTACGAATCGCCCTCGACTACGCGCCTTCAGCGCTACGCTCGGGCTGACCGGGATCAGTTTGAACCTCGGCGGCCCGTTGTCGGACCTGAACGATAGCCTTTGTCCCGGAGGCACGCCTGGCCGGCATTCTGGAGATGAGGGGCGAAGGGCTCGACACCCGCTACTACCTTGAAGGATTCCCGATTCGCGAAGGCCAGTCCCTTCATCTGCAGCTCTACGTCGGCCAATGGATCGCCGGAGCGTTCGAGTGGGACGGATTCCCGCACAGCCGGCCCCGGCTTCGCGTGAGAAGCCCACTCCCGCTATCCGCGCGGCTGTCGACCTTCCTCATCGGTCCGCATTCTCTCGTTCGCTGGCCGCTGGGCGAGTCAATCCCGGAGAGAAAAAAAGAAGCGGCGGTGCACGACCCCCGCTCCGAGGATGCTGCCGCGTCCGCCGTCAGTGCGGAGGGCTAAGGGGCGGCTCGGGCTCTACCCTTCCAGCCCGAGCGCTTCCAGTGGACTCAAGGCGCGCCGCGACAAGAGCCAGAACCTGGCGAAGAGCCCGACCGCGACCGCGCTCAAGCCCGTGCACAAGCCCCACCACAGTCCCGCCACGCCCCAGCCGAGCGCAAAGCACAGCGCGATGGACGCGGGAAGACCGATCGCGTAGTGGCCAACGAGGTTGGCCAGGAAGACGAAGCGCGTATCCCCGGCGCCCCGCAGCACGCCCGCGCCGACGGCCTGAATGCCGTCGGAGATCTGAAACACGGCCGCGATCGCGATCAAGGGAGCCGCCGCAGCGGTCAGCGCCGCGTCGTTGGTCATCAGAGCGGCGAGCGCCCACGGAAACAGGCGGAACCCGAGCGCGGTCACCGTCATGAAGCTGGCGCCGGTGGCGAACGCCGCGAGGCCCGCGCGCCGCGCGCTGGGACTGTCGCGAGCGCCGATGGCGCGGCCGACTCGGACCGAGCCGGCGCTGCCGATGCCCAGCGCCGCGGTGAAGGTAAAGCTGGCCAGCGTGAGCGCCACCTGGTGAGCCGCGAGCTGCTCCTTGCCGAGCCTGCCGGCGAGAAGCCCGGCCAGCGCGAACACGCCAACCTCGGCGCACATCTGCAAACCTATCGGCAGGCCTATCCGCACCACGCGCGCGATGTCGCGTCCACGGGGGCGGCGCGAATGTTTTGGAAGGGCGTGCAACGGAATGCGGCGAACGGCGAGCGCCAGAACCGCAACCTCGGCGCACAGGCTGATGGTGCTCGCCAGCGCGGCTCCCGGCGCGCCCATCGGCGAAAGCTCGCGAACGGGCCCCCACCAGCGAGGCAGAGCGCCGCCGCCAAAGACGAACAGCAGGTCGAGGGCGAAGTTCGAAACATTCGCCGCCAGCACGGCCCAGATCACCGAGCGCACGCGCCCTGCGGCCTGGAGATAGGAGGACCAACCCACCGCGAGCAGCAAAGCGGGCAAGCCGAGCAAACGAAGCGCGAGAAAGCTCTTCACGTCCCTCGCAACCGCGGGCTCGATACCGAACGGGACCAGCAGGGACGGCAGGGTCAACAGCGGAATCCCGAGCACCGCAGCCGTGGGAAGCACGATCCACACGCCTTGCCAGGCGAAATGCCGCGCGCGCGCAGGGTCGCCCGCGCCGATCGACTGCGAGATGAAGGGATCCAGCCCGAGCATCAAGCCGATCCCGACCACCGATACGAAGAAGAAGATGCCGTTGGAAAGGCCCACCGCCGCGAGCGGACCGGCGCCAACCCGACCGACCACCGCGGTGTCGACGATGCCGAGCAGCGCCATCCCGGCCTGGTTGAGCGCGATCGGCACCGCGAGGCGGCCGAGCGCGGCCAGCTCGGCCAGGATGCTCGGTGTCCTGCGCACGCCCATCAGGACGGATCGGCGAACCGGCGGTCGAGCTCGCTGCGAATGTAGCGCTCGATCTCCTCCGCCGTGGTGAGCCGCATCGCATTGTCCAGCAGCGCCACCGCTTCCGCGCGACTGGCTCGCCGTACGATCTGCTTGACGACCGGAATCTGGCCGGCGGTCATCGAGAGCTCGTCGAAGCCCATCGCCAGAAGGACGAGCGTGTAGAGCGGATCGCCCGCCATCTCGCCGCACATGGCGACTGGAATGCCGCCCGCTTTGGCCGCCGCGACCGCGCTCTGGACGGAGCGAAGGACGGACAGGTGCAGGGGACGATAGAGATAGGCGACGTCGCGGTTGTGCCGGTCGATCGCCAGCGCGTACTGGATCAGATCGTTGGTGCCGATGGAGAAGAAGTCTGCCTCCTGCACGAGCCGGTCGGCGATCCAGGCCGCGGACGGGGTTTCGACCATGATCCCCACCGGAAACCGCCCGCCCACCGGCACGCCAGCGTGCCCCAGCTCGGAGCGACAATGCTCGAGCTCGCTGCGCGCCTCGCGCAGCTCCGAGACGCCGGAGATCAGCGGGAACATCACCCGCAAATTGCCATACGCCGCCGCGCGCAACAGCGCTCGCAGCTGCGCGCGGAAGATCTCTCGGTTGTGCAGGCAGTACCGGATGGCGCGCAAACCCATCGCCGGGTTGGCCTCGCGCTCCGGCTTGCGCATTCCGGGGATCTTGTCGCCCCCGAGGTCGAGCGTTCGGATGGTGACGGGGCGTCCCTCCATCGCCTCCAGCACCTGGCGGTAGCATCGGTACTGCTCCTCCTCGCTCGGCGCCCGCTCGCGATCGAGGAACATGAACTCGGTCCGGTAGAGGCCGATGCCCTCGGCGCCATGCGAGAGGATGGAAGGGATCTCCTCCAGGAACTCGATGTTGGCGACGAGATGGATGCGGTGGCCGTCGGTCGAGATGGCCGGCAGGTCCTTCGTCTTCAGGGCTGTCTGCTCGGAGGCGAGAAGACGGCGCATCGTCTCCCGGAACAGCGCGAGCTGCTCCTCCGTCGGCTTGACCAGCACCAGGCCGTTGCTTCCATCGATCGCCAGAAGATCGCCCGGCGAAATCTGCTCGGACGCGTTTCCCGCCCCCACCACCGCGGGCGTTCCCTTGGCACGCGCCACGATCGCGGTGTGGCTGGTGTGGCCGCCCAGATCGGTGACGAACGCAGCGACCCGGCCGCTCTTGACCATCACCGCGGTGTCCGCCGGCGAGAGGTCGTGCGCCACCACCACCGCGCCGGGCGGGATCTCCATTTCCACGTCCACCACTTGGCCCATCAGATTGCGGACCACCCGATCCGCGACGAAGTCCAGATCCGCGCGGCGCTCGCGGAAGTACTCGTCCGGGATGTTGTCGAACATGTGTTTGATCTTGCGCGCCACCCGGCGCACCGCCCACTCGGCGTTGATCCGGTCGCGGGAGATCATCTTGTTGACCTCGTCGACGAACATCGGATCGTGCAGCATCAAGCGGTGCGCCTCGAGGATCAGCGCGTGATCGTGCCCCTCGCCCTGCGCCAGCCGGTCCTTGATCTCCGAGAGCTGGTGATCCGACAGCTCGATCGCGGTCTTCATCCGCATCAGCTCGGATTCGACGTCGGTGGCGGCCAGCCGCTGCTTGGGCGTGCGCACCCGCCGGCGGTCCACCAGATAAGCCTGCCCCACGGCGACGCCGGGGCTGGCGCCGATCCCTTTGAGCGAGAGGGTGGGCGTCGGCTGCGAGCTCATCTCAACCAGGCGCACCTAGAGTCTTCTCCACTATTGCTCCTCACCGAACTTGCCGTTGACCAGGACCGCGATCTCCTCGAGGCAGCGCGCGGAGTCCTCGCCCTCGCAGCGGACCTGGATCCGTGCGCCCTGCGCCGCCGCCAGCATCAGCACCCCCATGATCGACTTGCCGTTCACCCTCTGCCCGTCGCACTCCACCGAAACGTCGCTCTTATAGCGGTTCGCCAGCTTCACCAGTTGCGCGGCGGCCCGGGCGTGAAGCCCGAGTGCGTTCAAAATCGTGAACTCGCCTTCCGCCACGCTTCCCATGCCGCCCCCGTCAGAGAAATGCCCCAGCCACTGCTGCCAGTCCCGCCGCCAGATAGAGCACCGCGTATCGGCTGACCCGCTTGGCCACCAGCCAGTAGCTGACAGCCCCCATGATCAAGCAACCACCCGCCAGCAGCGGAGCCCATGAAGCCTCCTCGTTGCGCCCGAAGACTATCGCCAGCCACGCTGCGAGTGCACCCGCGCTGGCCGCGGCCACCGCGCGCAGGCGAGCGCCCCGCTTGGGCAGGTCGGCCTTGGCCACCTCTTCCACCAGTCGATCGCCCAGCGCCAGTCCCATCCGATACATCCGCCAGCGGAAGGTGAAGTGAACGAGATTGTAGAGGACGAGAAAGACGACCGCCGCCCAAGCTCCCTGGCTGGCCTGGCCCGTCAACAGCTGGAAGACCGGAACCAGCAAGGCGCAAAACGCGCCGACCGCAGGCTTGAGCGACAGCCAGAAGAAGCCGTCGCCCAGGGCCGCCAGCGGTCCCATCAACGCGCTCTTGAAGGCCTGCACCCGCTCGGGCCCTTCCTCGCCGCGCGCGATCCGCTGCTCGTGGAAGAGAACGCCGCCCAGGATGGCCGCCGCCACGTACGGGTGCGTGTTGAAGAACGTCAGGTGGCGCCGCACTGCCGCAACCAGCTCGCGGCGGTCCGGGTACAGTTGCTTCAGAGCGGGAAAGAGCGCGTAGGCCAACCCGAGATTCTGCATCCCCTGCGGATTCCAGGAGGCCTGGAGCAGCAGCGAACGCAGGAAGACGCGCAGCAGGACGCCCCTGGACAGGGACGTCGAGTCGCGGCTCGGATCCAGCGATGAGGCCTCCAGGGCAGTCGTCCTCATGGGCGCGGACTTCCCAGCAGCGAGACGCGCGAGATCCACGGCGCCAATGCCACCGCGCAAACCACCGCGGCGGCAGCGACCCCCGCATAGAGAGCCGCCTTGCGCGCGTGGGAACCACGGGCTGCGATGGCCGCGGCTACGGAAGCCATCGCCGGATAGGACCAGGCCAACCCGCGCAGCGCGCGCAGCGGCAGCGATGCGGCGAAGGGAGCCAGCGCGAAACCAATCAGCGCGCACAGCGCAGTAGCGGCGCCGAACACCACGAAGTGAGGCCACATGCCCCAGAGATTTTGGCGCACCGCGCGCGCGAGGTCGCCCTGCTCGGCCGAGGCAACCGCCTTGGCGGCCAGCCGCCCGGAGTATTCTTCCAGGTATTGATCGGCTAGGCGGCCGGCCGGCCCGAGCCCGGCAAAGAGGATGATCGCCAGCGACCAATAGGCGGGGGTGCTTCCCCCCGTATTGCCGGCCAACGCCACTGCCGCCGCGGTGGTGCCGGTCGCGGCCAGCGTTTCGTTCTCGGGAAGGGCGGCGCCCAGGTTGGCGGAGCCGAGGTGAAACAGCTCCAGCACCATCCCGATGAACAGCCCCGAGGGAAGGTCATGCAGGATCCATCCCATGCCGGTGGCGGCGACGAGCGGGCGCGAGAACATCGCCTGGAGAAACGCCCGGCGCTCGACGGCCAGCAGCCCGCCCCAGATTCCTGCCAGCGCGATCTGGGACCAAACCACCAATGAAACTAAGCCCCCTTTCCAAATCGCTCCACCATGGTTGCGAAGTCTACTCGCGCATCGGTCGGCACGCCTCGGGCTTCCACCTCGACGCCCTCATTCACCAGCATCTTGAGCTGATCCAGCTCTTCTTGCGAGAGGAACACCGAGGCCGAGACTTTTCTTCGACCCGGCGCGAAGTGCACGTTGCCCAGATTCAACTGGAGCAACTTCAGCCCGTGCTCTCGCGCCACCAGGACGCCTGACAGCTGGCGGACCAGCAGCAGGGTGCGGTCCGGACCCTCGGCCAGGGCTGCATAGTCCACGCCCAGCAGCGGCTCGATCTGGACCGCCACGTTCGCCGGGACGGCCAGAGCCATCGCCGCCCGCACCAGCGGTGTCTCGTAGGCTTCGTCATCCGCGACCACCATCCGGCTGGCGCGCAGGCGCGGCAGCCATGCTTCGACCACCTGGCCGTGGATGAGGCGATTGTCGACGCGCACCAGCGAGATCACGGACCCGGTCCACCTATCCTCTCGTCGAGTTCGAGCTCAGTGATTTCGAAGCGCTTGGGCCTCGCGGAGCAGGGCGGACGCGCAGGTGATGTTCTTTTGCCCGTAGCGCGCCAGCGCGGCGGCCAGCTCCGGCAAGCTCAGCTTCTCGGTCCGCAGCGAGTTGGCCTTGAGCACCATCGGCAGGTTGACGCCGGTGAGCACCTCCATCCGCTGCTGTCGACTCAGCATCAATCCTTGATTGCAAGGTGTACCGCCGAACAAGTCCGCCAGGACGATCACACCCTCGCCGGTGTCCACCGATTCGACCGCCCGGCGCATCTGCTCGCGGATCTCTTCGGGGGAGCTGCCCGGCTCGACGTTGCAGGTCGCCACTGCGGGCAGCTCGCCCACGATCTGCTCTGCCGTCGACACGAGCTCCTCGGCCAAGTGCCCGTGGGTCGCTATCACAAGCCCGACCATCTTTGTGCTCCTAAACCGGCCCCTCGCCCACCCACTAACCCCTGACCGCTTTCTCAGTTATCGCTACTATCGCTGCTCAACGCGCTGCGCAACAATTCGATGCGCCCGCGGGACAAGAATTCAATCGCCGGGTTCTACACACCGAGTCCGTGCTTCCCGCACAATTTGTCCAGCGGGCGCACCGTTCAGAAACGGCCCGGCGCTCATTCCTTGTCTACGTCGCGGTCCCAGAGCTGGACGCGGTCGCTGCTCGCCGAAAGGCGCTTGAACAGCTCGCGCGCGATGGCCACGGACCGGTGCTTGCCGCCGGTGCATCCCAGCGCGACCGTCAGATAGGCCTTGCCCTCGGTCTGGTAACGAGGGAACAGAAACTGGCACAAGTCCACCACCTTCTCCAGGAACGCCTGCGACTCCGGTCGGTCGAGCACGTACCGCGCCACCTGCGGATGGTTTCCGGTGAGGCCCTTCATCTCCGGCACGAAGTACGGATTGGGCAGGAAGCGCACGTCGAGAACGATGTCCGCCTGGGGCGGCACGCCGTAGCGATATCCGAAGGAGACGATGGAGATCGCCGGCCCGTTGCTCGGCTCGGGAGAGAAGCGCTCCTGGATGAGCTTCTTGAGGTCGTGCACGTTGAAGTCGGAGGTGTCGAACACCTGGTCGGCCACCTGCCGCAAATCCTGCAGCGCCTTTCGCTCGCGGCGGATTCCCTCCGGAACACTTCCTTCCGGCGCCAGCGGATGGCGGCGGCGCGTCTCGGAGAAGCGGCGGGTGAGCGCGTCGTCGCTGGAGTCCAGGAAGAGCACTTCCACCTGGTGGCCGGCGCGGCGCACCTCGTCGATGATCCGCGGCGCCTCGTGCAAGAAAACGCCCTCGCGCGCGTCGATCACCAGCGCCAACCGCGGCGCTTCGCTGCCCAGCCCCGCGAGCTCGGTGAGCTTGGGCAAGAGCAGCACGGGCAGGTTGTCGATGCAGAAGAAACCGGCGTCCTCCAGCGCGCGGATCGCGGTGGATTTTCCCGAGCCCGACATGCCGGTGATCACCACGATCCGGTTGAGCGGCGGAGGCGTCACTCGACCTCTTCTCCCAAGGTGCGCCGCATCGCTCCGTCCGCGATAGCGCGGTTCAGCCTTTCCGCAAACTCCTTGGCCGAGTGGTGGCCCTGCAGCTTCAGCAGGTGATTGCGCGCGGCCACCTCGATGATCGTGGTCATGTTGCGGCCGGGGCGCACCGGCACCACCGAGAGCGGAATCTCCACGCCCACCACCGAGAACTTCTGTTCCTCCACGCCCAGCCGATCGTACTCCTGCAGCGGATCCCACTCGACCAGCTCGATCACCAGCTCGATCTTCTTGCGATCGCGAACAGCGGCCACGCCGAACAAATCTTTGATGTTGATGATCCCCAGGCCGCGGATCTCCATGTGGTGCTTGATGATGGTGTTCCCTGCGCCGTAGATGGTGCCTGGCTTGCGGCGGGTCACGTCCACGATGTCATCCGCCACCAGGCGATGGCCGCGCATCACCAGGTCCAGCGCGATCTCGCTCTTGCCGATCCCGCTCTTGCCGAGCAGCAGGATACCCACCCCGAAGACGTCCATCAGCACGCCGTGCAAGCTGGAAGCTGCGGTGAGCGCCTCGTCGAGAAAGCTCTGGACCTGCTGGATCAGCGTGGACGAGAGAAGCGTCGTCTTCATCAGCGTCACGTCGGCCTTGTTGCAGGCGTCGACCAGCGGCTGCGGGATGTCCAGGTTCTTGGTGACCACGATGCAGGCCAGCTCCTGGTGCAAGAGCTTGGTCAGTACCTCGCGCTGCCGCTCTTCGCTCAAAGTCTCCAGGTAGGAGATCTCGGTATTGCCAAACACCTGCACTCGCTCGGGGTGCAGGTGCTCGGTGAATCCGGTGAGCGCCAGCCCGGGCTTTTGGATTCGCGAGGAGCTGATCTTCTTGTCCAGACCCGTCTCGCCCGCGACCAGTTGAAGCCGCAGGTCGTAATCGGTGTCCTCCAGCAGACGCGAGATCTTGATCGACGTCATCTATCTGCTGGAGATATCGCAGCCTTGACAGATGGGGAAGTCGGCCATTATATGGCGCCGCTGGGCGCGCCGAGTTGGGCGGACCCGAGGTTTCAAATACGAATAGGCGGAGCGCCCTTTCGAGGGCGGATAGCTCAGCGGTAGAGCGTCGCCCTTACAAGGCGAATGTCACAGGTTCGATCCCTGTTCCGCCCATTGAGGTGTGGGGAGTTAGTTCAGCTGGTTAGAACGCCGGCCTGTCACGCCGGAGGTCACGGGTTCAAGTCCCGTACTCCTCGCTGGGGAAAGCGCTCGGAATGTTTGGTTGATTTGCACCGGCTCCGAGTTCTTTTTTCCGTCGCGACGATTTGGGGACAACTGGGGGACAAACGACGGAAGATTTGCGACGCGAAAGCAGGCCCCCATCGGTTTCTCGATCACCGGCGTTGGTTTCAGGCCGAACGATAGGCGATCTGCTTCAGCCAGCAGATAGCTCGGCGCGAGATGTCCGTAGATGCCGGTAGTGATCGCCGGGCTGCTGTGCCCAAGGATGCGTTGGACGGCGGCTGGGTTTGCTCCCGCCATCATCAGCAGGCTGGCTGTCGTATGGCGAAGATCGTGAAAACGCAGGGGCGGACCACCGGCTTCGGCCAGAGCTTGCGTCCGTCTCGCGGGCAGCGCCTCAGTGCCGCGTCTGGTGCGCCCTCTCTGTGCCCACAACTCTTTCGCCGGCAGAGGTGCCGCCAGCCAGTGACGATTCCTGCCCTCCCCATCGCCCGCCGCAGGACACTCTCGAGTGCCACATCTGGCCGCATCATGCCTCCGTCTTCCGAGGGGAAGACCAGACGTGACGGTGACATTGCAATGGCTACTTCCAAGTAGGGCACCAGTTCCGACGCGATCGGAACAGCTCGAACGCGCCCTCCCTTTGTCGTATCGCGGTCGTAGGAGCGCGCAACAGTCAGTTGCCGTGCCGCAAGATCTACGTCCGTTTTTCGAAGCCCAAGCAACTCGCCCTTGCGAAGGTCCGTGAATATCGCCGTCGCGAAAAGAGACCTCTTGCAAGACGCCGCGCCGAGAGCGCGGGTCTGTTCATCCTTTTCGTGGGCTAGAGGCGACTGCTTTCACTCATCGGCGCCACGCAGGCCTAACATGGAGCGCACCGTTCTCCGGACCACCGGCCCGGATTGACGATTGTTGGGATCGACCGACTCAAAATGGTGTGCCGGATCGAGGACGACGAACTGAATATCATCTCCTAATTTGTGCGCTTCTGCTACGTACTCAAAGATTCTACAACAGCCATAGGCTGGTGATCCTCCGGGGTTGCCTTGCAGGAGTAATTGCCGCACGCCAAGGGGTAGGTGCGATGCGGGATCCGCGTCCATCATCCGCTGATCGACCACTTCCGGGGGCGCGCCGTCCGACCCGAACAACGTCTGGAATGTGACGGCATACGAGGTTGGGTAATCATGGGCCAACCCGAACAGATCAGGCACGCCGTCCAAAGAAACAGCACCCCTGATGGGCATAGGGTCGGGCGTGAACAAATCAGACTCGCTGGACAGGAGGTGACGCATCGCTAGCCACAGGGCCAGGTGTCCGCCCGCAGAGTGACCGATGGCAACAACTCCCTGACTCACGTCGAGCGGGTACCGGAGCGCTAGCTCGCGCAGGAAATCCGTTGCCGCAGCCACGTCTCTGAATAGCCCCGGCCATTCGCCTCCCGAGCCCACGCGTCTGTATTCGATATTCCAAGTCGCTATGCCGGCGCAGGTGAGCGACGCGGCGATGGAGGCCATGTAGTGCAGGTTTACCGAGGATTGCCAGCCCCCGCCATGAATGACAACCGCAACAGGGAATGGGCCTCGACCCCTCGGCAGACGCAGATCGCCGAACTGCAGCAGTACAGAGCCATAGTAGATTCTGTGACTCGGCGGTGGTTCGTGAGGCTCTCGCATAACTAAGTTGTAGAACAGTGCATTTATGTTGGGGGGCAGTATCGACATTGTCTCCGGAAAATCTTCGATGCGTCGCAACTCTCGCGCCACAATTCGAGCGGCTTGGTGGTCGTCGCATCGAGTGTGTTGATCGCTATCTTCGACGTTGCCCTTGTCGTTGTCGCTGGGCTGACTGGTGGCCGGTCCCGGCACGCCAACGAGAATGACAAAAACCAGCAGAAAGGGTGCGAAGGTCAGGCTCGTCAAACAACTCCTCATTTTTTTCGTTATCATTTTCATCAGCGCATCCCTCCAGATCATTCTTCGGACTGGCTCGCTTGAACTGCTCTTGCGTTTCCAATCCCGAGAAGCACGTCGCTTTCCTGCGCGGCTATCACGAAGGCGTCTGCGTCCTCTTGCAGCATGAAGCGCTCGCGAACAAGCTCCCTGCCGGCGCGCCTGACGGCTGTGACGAATCCCTGGTGCGTCCCGTAGCGCTCCTCGAGCGACAACCGCGGGTCTCCGGCGGCGATCCGATCGGCCTGCGTATTCGCGAACGGGATATACGTCCCGCTCAAACTGCACAAATCCGGATCGCGAAAACCGGCGCGGATGTTCCATCCCACGTTGGTGCCGAGCGGCGCGCGGGTCCAGATGGTGTTGATTCCCGCCGCCCCGTCGCCGTCTGGACGAGGCCTGGGCACCAGGACCGAGTAGCTCGCCCCGTGCAGCGGCGGAAGCAATTCCTGCACACCGCCCTCCGGTTTGAACAACGGTCCGAAGTTCAGAACGCCGAGCTGGTTAAGGGTGCTCGGCAGCTCCAGTCCGGGGATTCGCACGAAAGCAGCGTTGTACTCGTCGAGCGTGACGAGGTCCTTGCCCTGCGGATAGTTACTCGGGGGAGGCTCGATTCCCTGGTCCGCCCACTGGTCGATGGCGATGGCGAGCGCCCTACCGGTGACGGAGAGGGTGAGAGGCTTTGTGCTGTTCTGGCAAATGCCCGCCGGCTGCGCCGGCGCGAGCAGGCCCGCGGCGCCGATGTGCTGGAAGCCACCCTGGAAATACAGACGGACGTTGTCTGGAATTGGAACCGGATCGCCGGCCGAATCGCGCACGTTGAGCGAGGCCTTCCATTGCCAGAACACCAGCTCCTCGTCGATCTGCATCACCAGTGGATCTGTGGCAGGGCGCTTGAGGATCCCGTCGCGAATCCCAGACACCGGATCCGTGGTCACTGCGAACGTAAACGGCGGAATTGAATTAGACGTGTAATCCTGGTGCTGGTCTTGCCCGGCGTAAAAGGTCGGGTGAGCGAACTGCACGTTCGCAAACAGCCGGTGCGTGGCGGCCGAGTAGATGGTCGCTGCATCGAAAACCTTCCGGTGCATCTCGTCCTCGTTGAAGCCCAGATACAAAAATTCCCGTTGATACATTCCGGTCGATGAGGTGCCGGAGGAGTAGGCACGGCTGATGCCAGTCTTTGTAGCACCGAGTGACAACGGATTCGGCACGCGACGCTTGCGACGAACGCGCCGACAGCCGTGAAAAAGCCAAGCAGCAGAACGCTCTTTGCCTCTCCTATATGAGATGTCATTCTTCCCCCGTGCCCACGCTTTTTGCCTAGTCCATGTCTCTGGGCGGACAGCGCTGCAGGCATAGAGCGAGTCAGTCGGAGCGTCTTTCCCATTCTTGCGAATCATTGACCAAACGTGCGGCGTTGATCCGCGATTGACTTACAGGCGACAGATGCGGATACACTGGCTGGCTGCTTGGTCAACAAATTCGGGAAGCACTTTTCGAAGTATCTCGCTTGGCACTAGATCGCGCACAGCTTACTGGCAATCTTCACAACTTTTATGATTTCGAGGGCAAGATTGTACTTTGTGTCGGGGCCGGAGGTGGGCAACTGCTCGAGCAAAACATTGTGACGGCCGAACCGTATTAATCGACCGAGACGAGCAGTCGTTCGCGGGAATGCACAAGCGCCACTCAAGAGTGAGAAGCAACGGCCCGCGAGAACTGTTGTCCAGAGTGATCTGAAGCGAGGCGTGGTCGTCCAGTAAAGAACTTTACGCACCAGGACGCTTGACTCGACCGAGGCGCGATCCTAACCGGACGCCGTAGCGACTCTTGGGGGGGCACATTGCCCCAATGTGAAAGGAGAGACGATGGCCTCAGACAAATATTACAAGTCCCCGAAGCCTCCAGGCACGCGCGAGGATGATTCATGGTTGAGCGATGAGCAGCTCGCGCGCTGCGCGCCCGCGGAAGAAGAGCCCTTCCAGTCGCCCGTCCCGACGCGGATGGTCTCCAACGGCGAATACATGCCGTTTCCGCAGACGCAGAAGCAGAAGCAGGTGGAGCAGCGAATCCAGCAGCTCACCGAGAAAGTGTGCAAGAAGGTGGGCATCAGCCGCCGCGCGTTCCTCGGTGGATCCGGCGGAATGGCCGCCGCCTTCCTGGCGATGAACGACGTCTACGGCCAGAAGTTCTTCAAGGTCGACGAAGAGGAGATGTTCGACTCCGAGGCCTGCGAGGGGAATGCTCCGCCGGATGACCTCTTCGTCTTCGACGACCAGACGCACATCGTGCGCAACCCCATGGAGGCCGGGCGTGCCCTCCGTGCCATCGCCCAGGGTCCGGGCACTGCGTCAGCCGAGGCGCACCTCGTGCCCGGCGGGTACCAGGTCAATCCTTACAACGGTCTCGCCGGCAATCCGTACGGCCCCGATGAGCTGGGCAACCTGTGGACGCCGTGGAACCCGGCGTCCCTGCTCCGCCCAGAGCCGCTGACGGCGCTTCTCCATGCGGACTATCCCCCCAACACTGGGGATGAGTTTCACATGACGAAATACCTCCAGCGCTTCTTCTTCGAGAGCCAGACCAGCGTAACGATCCTGAGCAACGCGAACAGCGCCGTGATCGCGGACCCTGACACGGGCTCGCGGCCTGCACGAAACATTGCGGAGAGCCTGCGATCAGAGATCCTCACCGGCTCACAGACACGCGCCGTTTGCGACTGGGTCAACGAAATCGCGGGCTCCCGGCGAATGCTGGTCCACGGCCAGGTCTATCCGGGCGTCGGCAACCTGAGGGATCCCCTCTTCGGAAACTACACCCAGTGGCAGATCGACAACGTCAAACCAGATTCGTGGAAGGCCTACAACATCGCCAACGCCGCCAAGACTGACTTCGACCCGAACAGCAACATGACGGTGTGGCGGCTCGATGACGAGGCGGTAGCGTACCCCATCTATCAGGTGATCGCGAACAACCAGCAGATGCTGCGAGAGCATCCGGGCTTCTTTAACATCTGCGTGCACAAAGGGCTGGCCGCGAGCTCGCCGCCAGATCCGGAGCACGGCATGCCCACCGACCTGCCCAAGGCAGCAACCGACTGGTCGCAGTTCAATTTCATCATCTACCACTCCTGCATCCGGCCCAGCTTCTACATGCTCCAGTCCCTCAACGGCATTAGAGCCGGCAAGGTGCGGACCGACACGGGCGGCCATACCGTCCCAAACATCGAATGGAGCACGCAGTTCGCGCAGATCTGCGCTGGCCGTGACCTGATGTCGCGGCAGCGGCTATCCAATGTGTATGCGGAGCTCGGGACCACGTTCGCATCGATGGTGGTGACCTTCCCAACGGTGCTCGCGCACCTGATGGGCCAGCTTCTCTATTACATGGGCGCCGACCACATCGTCTTCGGTTCCGACTCGGTCTGGTATGGCGGGCCGCAGTGGCAGATCGAGGCACTGTGGCGCTTCCAGATCCCCGAGGAGATCCGTGAGCGGTGGGATTATCCGGAGATCACCGAGCGCGACAAGCGGAAAATTCTCGGTTTGAACAGCGCACGCCTGTATGGGCTCAAGGGAAAAGAAGTCCGCGCTGTCGGACAGTGCGGCAGTGCATACCACCCCTTGCCAGCGGACTACCCGTCACGGATCCCCGATAGCCTCAACCAGCTGCTGAATAGCAAGGAGGGCTATCCGACGCCAGTCGTGCCCGTTCTCACGATGAACTTGCCCAACGACAACTTCACCAAGGCGCGGAAGCAATACGCCGAGATGCGCGGACTGCGCAGCAACGAGCGCTCCGGCTGGATCCGCACCCGAATCTGACGGGTGCTGACGACTTTCGAAGGCTGACACAGCGGCCAAAGGGTTTCGCCTGCACCGGCGGCGGGGGGCCTCCACCTTACGCCAGCCTCCTCCTGAGTCGGCCCATAGGCGTTTTCTATATTCCAAGGCATCCCAAAGGCACGAAAAGTTCGGCGCCTCACCCCAGGTCCACATATCAATGAACGCCGTCGACGAGAACGTCCACAAAATAGCTGGCCTGACCCGAATTCGTTGGGCAGGTGTCACCGGCCGCCCAAACGCCATTGCCGCCAGGGATACTTTGGGCGGGGGCCATCAGGACGCCTGTGTTCAACTCTTGCACAAAATAGTCATCGTAAGCGACACCACGTTCGTCGTTATTGGTATTTCGTGACACAATGTACCATCGCGCTGGATCGAGTTGAACCATCTGCGCAGCCCCAAACCAGGCAATATTCCACATCCCAGGTTTCTCATCTCCTGTAAAGTCAACGCTCGCAATTAGAGTACAGCTGTCGTCGCTCGGGTTCCATTCCCAAAGCTTACCGCGGTGGGGTCCGGCATCTGCAATCCGATTCGCGTAATAAAGGACCCCGACGGCCCTGTCGCTGAATAGAGGTCTAAACTTCGTCCCCACTGTGAAATTCGCAGCCGACGCATCACGACCGATTGAAGGCGTTTGGTGACCCCACAGACTGGAATTACAACCCGGGGGTGAAGTGCCAACATCTGGGACGTTGGTTGGTGGGTCCCTCGAGCTATTGAAATCAAACATGTCGAGCAGCGCATCGGAGTTGGCGTCGCGTCTGGTCAGGGCCGGCAGATTGTAGCGGGCCTGAATCAGCCGCAGGACGCTGGTGTGGCTGTGAGTTAGATGGGAAACCACGCCTTGGGTTGCGTACCTCGATACCACAATCAGGGGGACGCGAATCCCTAGCCTGTCATAGAGCCACTGAGTCGACCTCGGGTCGTCGTCCGCCAAGCACGCTCGGGGCGGAGGCACGTGGTCAAAACGTCCCCCGCCCTCGTCATAGGTGATTACGATGACGGTATTATTCCAGTAAGGCGAATTGATGATTTTGGTGACCGCCTCCCGAACAAACGCTTCACTTTGATGGAGGTCGCCCCGGGTTGGATCGCCCGGATGCTCATCCCTGGCTTCGCTGTCCAACATCACAACGTCTGGCAGTTGTCTCTCGTCGATGTCCTTGAAAAACTGTGAATACGGTTGCAACCCTGGAGGCCTTAATGGGCTGCTGAGCGTCCACGCTGTGCCAGTGGTACCATCCATCACGCCTTCGAGAGCGTTCCGGCTGTCGGGGTGGTCTTCCAGGTACACTTTCCAGGTCCTGCCAGCGACATCAAGTTGCCGGAAGATCGTATCCTCATACGCAAGCGGTTCTGCTCGGCTGCCCGTGTCTTGCCAATAGCTTTTCCCCATCAGCAGAAATTCGCGATTCGGCCAGGTGGAGCTCAGTGCGCTACAGAAATACCTGTCGCCCGACGCGAAATTACGCATCAACCAGGTATAAAATGGATGGGCATTGTCATCATAGTAATACATCGAGGAGGCTGTCGAGGCAGCTACAAAGCTATCCATGCGCCCGTCGTTCCACCCCTGGTGAATGGCGGACCACGCATGTGGCACGTCGTCAATACAGACATTGTTTGTTACCAAGATGGGAGAATAAGAGGTGTCGCTTGTCCAACCTGGCGGGATGCCGTCAAAGATCTGTCCGGGAATAGTGAGCGCGCCGTATAAGTGGTCTACCGAGCGATTCTCCATCATGATGACGACGATGTGTTCAATCTTGTTTCGCAGCTCATCAATTTGGGAGGAGTAGCTGCTCAATGTAGTCGACACCCCAGTCCCAACGCTGTAGTTGCAGCTTGTCAGTTGCTGGCAAGAAGAATCTTCGGGAGCGCAGCCATCTCCCGGTACTGTGCTGGAGAGATTTGACCCGACGCCTCCGCCCGGCGAGAGGCAGCCCGAGATCAGCGATAGAGCAGTAGCGATCACCGCAACGACGTGTTTGTGTGAACATTGTTTCATTGTTGTATCCCCGGCCGTTCCGCCGCATGCTGCTTGATTGTAACGGCCAGAGTCAACAGAGTTCACTCGAGTGGAGAGCGCACGAGTCTTCTCGCCGCGGCAAGCCATCTCTCGCGGCAGCTGCGCGAAATCGCTCGCGGCCCCAAGCCGATGGCCAAGCTCAGTCTCAATACTTCTCTCAGCTTCCGCATGGACAGCCTCTCTGCCGACAACGTCCACCTCCTTTTCGGGAGGCGTCGTGGTCGACGGTCTGTCCAGCGTCGTCAAAAATCCGGCTTCAGCCGCTCACCGACATGCCTGCGGCGCGAGCTCGCAGAGCTGGGGACAACGGGGGACAAACTTCTTGGAAACGGTCGTGAAAGGCTGAGATGGTTGGACTCCACCTCCTCTGCGGAGGTCACGGGTTCAAGTCCCGTACTCCTCGCAGATTGAATCGGTTGAAGGTTCGGGCCCTTCTCCTGGCGGAGTCTGGCCCGTTTTCCTTATTCGCGCGAGTTCGGAAGCAAGGATGCAGCAAAATCTTGGGAACTCGTTGCGAATGAGAGCGGAATCGCGGGGAGGTTGTGGACGCCGACACAGAGACAGCTGTAGGCGCTTACGGAACCATCGTACGCGCGACTGACGGAGGGGCGACTTGGACACCCCAATCCAGCGGGACATTCCATGGTCTGTTAGGAGTCTCCCTCGTGGACGCCAGTACCGGGACCGCGGTTGGGGCAGACGGAACCATTCTCCGCCCCAATACTGGCGCCCTGTGACAGCGACCTTAGAAGCCAACCTAGGATTGAGGAGATAGTCATCCAAGGGTGAAGGCGTTTCCGGCGCTCCAGACGACGAGCCGTCGATCGCGAGCGCACGCGCATAAGTTGATGTAAGGCGAAGACCGTTCCCCCCAAGCGCGAAGCCATATCACCTTGGCTGCTCGCCTCGGCGCGCCTTCGCTCGCGGGCATCAGAGAGCCACCATGAAGAACGCAATCATCGCTATCGCATTTGTGGCCGGGAGCCTCAGTTGCACCGTGAGCCGCCCGCAACCGTCAATTGAGGAAAAATCGATCCGCGCCGCTTATCAACGCCTCGCCGAATACACGTCGGCTGCCGGAACGCCGGTGACTTTCGAGCTGTCGGATTTTCGCACCCTCCAGGCGCCGTCATTCGCCGCGAATCCTCTCGAGGACATCGCGACCATGCCGGGTGGCGATCTGATCGACGTGCGCAGGGAGGCGCAGTTCGACGAGGCGCGCAGTCTCGCCTGGGCCACGTACTCCGCGCAGTGGGGCTCGCAGGAGCTTTCGTGGGCCGAGACTTTCGAAGGTCAAGCCTGGAAGGGACTTTCCGTCGGCGACGCCTTTGCGATCGTCCGTGATCAACCGGCGCTCGATCGGGTCGCGGCGATCACCACATTTTCAGTGGCCGCCTCCCTCGAAGGAAAAGTTCGACGATATCGCGCGAGCTTTCTTTGGCTGAGGGAAAGCGAGGGCGACGCGAGCACGAGCCGTTTTCGCTTCATTGCGCTGGATCACATCACGCAGGGCGTCGGCGAGGCGGCCGCCGAGACGCTCCCAGCGCCCAGCTTTTCACTTTCGCCGGAGCATGGAGAGTCGCTCGGGCAATCGCGGCAGGCGCTGGGCGTCTGCGCGCCTCAATCATCGCCCTGGACGGACACGCAGTGGCTGCAGAACTGGGACTACCACATCACCGGGCGCCACTACAGTCACGGAATCTTCTCTTATGACTGCCGCTGCGATTCGGACTGCTCGTCCACTTGCGAGGTGGTGGACATTGGGGGACTCGGCTGCCAGGACGAGGGAGTTTCTTGGAATTTCTGTCACGTGATGTCCACCAGCGCTTCGCGAAGCTCGGGCCGGCAGGGCAGCGGCGACGTGAACCCGGCCGCGTGCGCCGCCGGGCTCGGATGCGTCGAGAAGAGCTGCCCGCTCTGCCTCTGCATCGGACTCTCCGTTGGCGTCAGCGTCTTGGGAACCTCGGTAACGTTCTCCTATACCGGTAGCCCAGACTGGACGGGCAGCCTCCAATCGAATTACACCTGCCCCAGGTGCACCAATTGCGGAAACTGCGCGGCTTACGAAGTCTGTAATCCGAATGGACAATGCACTTGCGACGTCCGGCAGTGCGATCAGTACTGCGCCGGCAGAGGGGCCGTTGATAACAATTCGTGCGCTGGCAACACCTGTATCTGTTATCAGTTCGGCGGCTACGGCGGTCCGGCCGATGAATACAGATTGCCGGAGTATCAAAACCCCGCGGATCCCGGTTATTACGGAAGCACTTGGTGGTGGTGGCTCATTCCGCCGGGAATGACTCAAACCTGCGAGTGCTACTACAATGCGCAGTGCCAGGTGATCGGTCGCAATCCGCCCGGCTGTGGCCCCTGCCCCGGACGACGTCCTCCCTGCTGAGCACGAGGAAATGACCGCGCGCGAGCGCTAGCGAGGCTTGAGCCCGCTCGACCAGCACCACCGCCGCGTCCAGCTCCCGCCCGGGATCGAGCGCCCGGCCCTGCCGTGCCGCCTCGCCGCCGCGTGACGCGAATACTTCTACGGTAGAATTATCGTCAACCTCGGGAGGTGCCATGGCTGTCCGCTTCGCCGTCTTCATCGCCACCAGCCTGGACGGCTTCATCGCTCGCACCGATGGCGGCCTCGACTGGCTCGACCCCTACCATGGCGAGGAGCACGGCTACGGCGCCTTTTTCGCCGGCGTCGATGCGCTGGTGATCGGCCGCGGGACGTACGACACCGTGCTCGGCTTCCCCGAGTGGCCGTACGGCGACAAGCGGCTGATCGTCTGCACTTCCCGCCCCGCGTCGCCGCGCCACGGCGAGGAGCTGTGGTCCGGCTCGCCCCGCACGCTGGCCGAGCGGCTCGACCGCGAGGGCGTCCGCCGCGTCTACCTCGACGGCGGAGCGCTGATCAGCAGCTTCCTCCGCGAGGGCATGGTGGACGAGCTCACCATCGACATCATCCCGATCATCCTCGGCAGCGGTCGCCCGCTGTTCGCGAGCGGTCTGCCCGAGGTCCAGCTGCGCCTCGTCGAATCGAAGAGTTATCCCTCCGGGCTGGTGCAGATTCGGTATCAGCGCGAGGCCCCCCGGTCGCCCTGAGCGTAGGGCGCAGCCCGTAGTCGAAGGGCCGCCCTCGACTAGCGCTTCGTGCCATGAAAACTCCTAGCCCCTCGCGCGCAGCCGTGGAGCGGAGATTGGCCGACGGTTGGGGCTCCTCCACTCCGTGGCCTCGAGGACCTCGGCTAGAAGGCCCGTTCTGCCAGCAATTGAGCGTCCCTGGTCCCCTGGTAAGTCCATTTGGACAGAGAAATGGTCCCTGCGCTGAGTGGATTGTCGCGGCTAACGTTCCGACGACGCGGATTCGCCATCCACCCGCGTCGCCGCGGGGACGTCGCGGCCTTCGCCAAAGCCGAGCACCCAGAATCGAGGCGGAGGGGAGAGCCTCTGCATTTCCTGTTGGAGCACCTGAACCGGCTCATCGATGCCGTCGTCGCCCAGCTGAAAGGTGCCGAAGTGGATGGCGACGCTGGTGGCGGCTCCGACGAGCTGATGAGCCCTGAGTGCCTCGGAAGGGGACATGTGAACTGGAGACATGAACCACTCAGGCCTGAAGGCGCCGATGGGTAAGAGAGCCAAGCGGACCGGTCCAAGCCTGTCTCGAATCTGCTCGAAATGCGGGCCCAGCGCGGTGTCTCCGGCGAAATAAACGGCCCCGGCGCCGCCTTGGATCACGAAACCCGTCCACAGCGCACGGTCGCGGTCAGTGAAGCTGCGATTGGAGAAATGCTGCGCCGGCACGCTGGTGAGCTTCAAGTCGGGGCCGAGATCAGCGCTCTGCCACCAATCCAGCTCGGCCGTTACCGGGATGCCCCGAGATCGAAGCAGGGCGCCATTCCCCAGCGCCGCGTAGATTCGCGGGCGGTGGTCCTGCGCGAGCCTCCGAAGCGTCGCGACATCGAGGTGATCGTAGTGATTGTGGCTGATCAGCACGGCGTCGATCGGGGGCAGGTCTTCCCAGCGCACTCCCGGCGGCCGCGCCCGCTGGGGCCCCGCCCATGAGAATGGGCTGGCCCGCTCGGACCAGATGGGATCCGTGAGCACATTGAAATCATCCATCTGCACGAGCACGGTCGAGTGGTTCACGAATGTGACTCGAAGCTCGCCTGGGCCGACGCGACGCGGAGGAGGTGGGCCGGGCCTCGCCCCCGGCTCCTCGCGCCAGGGCCCGCGCTGGCGCGTCAGCATCCAGCGGATGAAGCCGGCTCGGGGCTGCTCGAGTGGTTGCAGATTATGAAAGCGCTCTCCATCGAAATGATCAGAGCGCGGCCCGCGGTAGCGCGGCGTCTCCAGCGATGCGTTGATCACGGCGGTTGCCAAGGCGAGAACCAGCGCGAGTGACAGCACGACTATTCCGATGCTTTTTCGGCGGCGCAGCTGCGGCACCGCGTTTTCTTAACGTCTGGTCCGCTCGGCGTCAGCAATTAGCTCGCCCGCAACGATCATCGCGACGAGTCCGCCTTCGAAGACAAAGACCGCTATAGGACCGACTGGCGCGCGAGTTGCGAAGCGGCAGTCGTCTCCGCTGTTCAGGTCGCGGCGGATCCGGTCTTTCCCAGGTGATTTGCTCGGTCGGCTTCGCCATGCTCCCTCGCGGCTGCCGAATCGTTCCGCGATCTACCCGGCTCCCTCGTCACCCCGGCCCAGCAGCAGTCCGCTCGCTCGAACAACTCGGCGCGTGCCATGGGCGCCGCTGATTCGCGCAATTCTCATTGAGCACGGTTTCGCACCAGACTAGACAGTCGAGATCGCGCTGCTTGCCAGCCGAACTGCGACGCCCGTAGTCAACATCGAATTCTGGACTGCCTGGAGCTTTCATGTCGCGTGTTGTACTTCTCGCGTCGCTGTCGCTTTTCCTCGTCGCTGGCAACTCTGAATCGGTACCCATGCAAAAGTCCTCGCGAAGAGCTCCACCGCCACGCAGCATGGAAGTGCTGAAACAAATGTCGGTCGACGCCGAGACCGCCGGTCTCGCCCAGCCGTTCAAGGGCATCACCCGCGACGGCCGGCTCGAGTCTGGGCTGTTCAGCATCCGGTCCACGGGCGTGACGACGGAGCCTGTCCGCAAAGCTGCGAACGCATTTCTCGCCTCGCTCACCGAGGCCCAGCGCGCCAAGACCCTGTTTGCGGTTGACGACGACGAGTGGCGGAAGTGGATGAACCAGAGCTTTTACGTGCGCCAGGGCGTCAGCTTCCTCGAGATGACCGACGCACAGCGCGAGGCGGGATTCGGGCTGATGCGCGCCTCGCTGAGCGCCAAGGGCTTGAAGCTGACGCGCGATATCATGCGCCTGAACGAGACGCTGGGAGAGCTGAACGACAACAACTTCGCCGAGTACGGCGAGTGGCAGTACCACATCACCGTGATGGGCGAGCCATCGGCAACCGAGCCGTGGGGCTGGCAGCTCGACGGCCACCACGCGGTCATCAACTACTTCGTCCTCGGAGACCAGGTGGTGATGACGCCGTTCTTCGCAGGTTCCGAGCCGGTGATCGCGCGGTCCGGGAAATACAAGGGCACCGTGGTTCTCCAGGACGAGCAGAACAAAGGCCTGGCGATGATCAACGCGCTGAACGAGGCGCAGCGTGGCAAGGCGATCCTCAGGTTTGCAAAAACCGGAAATGAAAGCCTCACCGAGGCTTGGAAGGACAATGTCGTGCTCGACTACGCCGGCGTCCGGGCCGCGGATCTGTCGCCCGCGCAGCGCGAGCAGCTCGTCCGTCTCATCGCGGTGTACGTGAACAACATGGACGACGGCCACGCGCGCGTGAAGATGAGCGAGGTACAGGCGCATCTGGAGGGCACCTTTTTCGCCTGGATCGGCAGGACTGACCCTGGCAGCGTTTTCTACTATCGCATCCACAGTCCGGTGATCCTGATCGAGTTCGACCACCAGCTTCCGGCGAACCTGCGCCACCTGTCCGATGATCCGGGCAAGCCGACCCTCGATCACATCCACAGTATCGTCAGGACGCCCAACGGAAACGACTACGGGAAGGATTTGCTCCGGCAGCACTACCTGACGCATCCGCATCACGCGCGCGGGCCGTAGATCGAGGGCGGGGTTCCATCCGCAGATTTGGTTGTCCAGCCCCAGACTCTCGTTCACGATTTGCTTGCGTCGCCGCGCCTACCACTGCACTCCATCTGCGCATCGGTTCAACGAAGAGAATCCAGTGGAGGGAACCATGTCGACGATGCGTGTTGTGCAGGTCCCGCGCCCTAAAGCGCCTTTCGAGCTTGTTGAACGCGAGATCCCGGAGCCCGGCCCCGGATCGGTGCGAATCAAGGTCCAAGCCTGCGGCATCTGCCACAGCGACTCACTTACAAAGGAGGGCCTCTTGCCGGGCATCCAGTATCCGCGAGCCCCTGGTCACGAAGTCGCTGGGATTGTCGATGCCGTCGGCAATGGCGTCGTCCAATGGAAGACTGGTCAGCGCGTCGGAGTTGGGTGGCACGGCGGACATTGCGGCTATTGTGATTCTTGCCGTCGCGGTGACTTTGTTACCTGCCAGATCGCCCCGCAGATACCGGGTATCTCCTACGACGGAGGCTACGCCGAATACATGATTGCGCCCGCCGCAGCGCTCGCGCTGATTCCCGACGAGCTCACAGCCGTCGAGGCAGGACCGCTGATGTGTGCGGGAATCACCACTTTCAACTCTCTTCGCAACGCCGGTGCACGGCCGGGCGATCTCGTGGCGGTGCTTGGCGTGGGTGGACTCGGTCACCTGGGCATTCAGTTCGCCGCCAAGATGGGTTTCAGGACCATTGCCATCGCACGAGGAAAGGGCAAGGAGCAGCTAGCAAAGAAGCTTGGTGCGAGCCATTACATCGACAGTCAAGAGCAGGATCCTGCAGCAGAGCTGGTAAAGTTGGGTGGTGCCAAGGTGATCCTGGCAACGGTAACGAGCGGCAAAGCAATGAGTGCTGTCGTAGGCGGCTTGGGCGTCAATGGAAAGCTGATCGTCCTCGGCGCTGCGGGTGAACCGCTCGTAGTGCCTGGACTTCTGCTCCTCTCTGGGCGCCGATCGATCGTGGGCTGGCCCTCCGGCACGTCGATCGACTCGCAGGATACGCTCTCCTTCAGCGCGCTCACCGGCGTGCGGCCCATGAATGAAGTCTTGCCACTGGAGCGCGCAGCGGAAGGCTACGAGCTGATGATGAGCGGCAAGGCGCGGTTTCGAGTCGTTCTCACGACCGGGCGTTGAGCAGCAACCAGTTTCGAGAGCTGCCGCTTCGTCCCAGCGCGCTTCAATCCGTGAGGGGCTCTTCAATCTTCCCTTGAAGGGCCGTTAGCCTTTTCTTCGCCATTTGGCGCGTTAGGCAGAAGAGAAGTGGGGGGCAAGCAGCGATCGAAAGGGAGACGAACGTGAAAAGGATCAGTGTTGGTTTGGCATTGGTTTACGGTGTGAGTTTCCTTGCGTGCGGTGCTCCCGCCAACCGCTCGATCGAAGAGCCAGCGAAGACGCAACAGGCGTCCATTGACATGTGTCTGGACCGGTGCTCGTCGACCTATTACAGCTGCCTCTCGTCGTGCAGCGGATGCCCAATCTGCGACCCAGGTTGCTCGTGCCAATACCCCTATCAAGCGTGCGCCGCTGAGTGTACCGGAGATCCGCCGCCCTCTCCGGTATGGTGTCAATGCTGATTCCAGGCCTCGCTCTCGTTCCATAGCGCCACTTCACTGCACTCGCCGCGCGCTGGGGCGATTGCAGCCCACGACGCTTCAGTTGCAGGGGCGCGCGCGCCGAAGGTTATGGTGCGCCATGCACTCGTTTGCCTGGCATTCGGAGAGCGGCGAGCCCGCGCCTTCCGCACTGGCCTCGGTGGACGACCGGCTGAGCGCAGCCACCGCCCTGAGGCGGCTCCGAGCGGGCGAGTACCTCCTCTACACGGGCGACTTTCACAACGCGAAGCAACTCCTGGGGGCAATCGGTCGGCGACTGGCGCGTCGCGACGAAGCGCGTTCCCCCCTCGAAGTGTTCCGCGCCGAGCGCAAGGCGCGCGAGCTGGAGCACCGAACTCTGTCCCACGTCCTGGTCGCTCTGGACCGCGACTATCGGCTGAGCTTGTCGCGCGCGCCGGATGTGGCGCAGGCGTGCCGTTGGGTATGGGGCGAGCCGGAACGGGACACGACGGTCGTCCCGCTGAAGACTTTGCTCGGGATGCTCGGGGCTGCGGAATGGAGGAGGAAGGGACTCGCGGTTCCTGGGCTCGATGGACTGCTCCGCCCGCACTACGGCGTCTATCTTCCGACGCGCACGGACTACGTCGAGCTTGTGCAAGCGGTCCCCGCGGTTGCGGGCAAGCGCGTCTTCGACGTCGGCACCGGCACGGGCGTGCTCTCGTTCCTGCTGCTGCAGCGCGGGGCCCGTTCTGCCGTCGGCACGGACACGGAGCCGCGGGCGGTGGCGTGTGCACGTGAGAACGCGGCTGAGCTCGGCCTTGCCGACCGCTTCGAGGCGATCGAGACGGACCTCTTCCCCGAGGGCACGGCCGATCTGGTCATCAGCAATCCACCGTGGATTCCGGAGCCACCCAAGAATCGCATCGACCGAGCCGTGTTCGATCCGGGCAGTCATTTCTTGCGTCGATTCATCGAGCGGTTGAATGAGCATCTCGAACCGGGAGGACTGGGGCTACTGCTGCTATCGGACCTCGCGGTGCTTCTCGGCCTGCGGCCATCGGGATGGCTCGACCAGCAACTCACTCGTTCGCGTCTCGAGGTGAAGTGGAAGCGTTCCACCGTCGCGCGTCACTCGAAGGCGAAGGAACCCAGTGATCCGCTGCATGCCATCCGGTCGCGCGAGGTGACAAGCCTCTATGCGCTCGCTCCCATATCCAACTGAAATGGGCTTTCGCTCTGTCGCGGACGGAATGATTGTCGTCAAGTCGTTCGGGAACAAAAGGAGGAACCGATGTTTAAGAACACGAAGGCGTTCAGTGGCTTTTCCGTGAACGATATCCAGAAGGCCAAGGAGTTCTACGGCGAAACTCTCGGCCTGACGGTATCCGAAGCAAATGGCTTGCTGACCCTCAACATCGCGGGCGGCACCAAGATCCTCGTATATCCCAAACCCAACCACGCGCCGGCCACCTTCACCATCCTCAACTTTCCCGTCGACCAGATTGACGCGGCCGTGAGCCGGTTGAAGGAGCGAGGCGTGCGTTTCGAGCGTTACGACCAACCCGGGTTCAAGACCGATGACAACGGCATCTTCCGCGGCGGCGGTCCGCTGATTGCGTGGTTCAAAGATCCGGCGGGTAACATTCTCTCGGTGATCGAGCAGAAGTAGCGAGAAGCCGCGAGCTCTGAGAGGCGCTCTCCGGAAATGCGCCTGCCAAGAACAGGCTGATCAGGGCCTATTCTTGATCAAAATTTCGCTCGGGCGTAGCGCGAGCATTCTTGTGCGCAGCTCGAGGACGAGCTCGCCGCAGCCCATGTTGCCTGCGTCCCACTCGTCGCTGGGGGTTACGTCGCCGGGGCAACCCGGCGTCGCAGAGAAGCGACTCACACTCCTCTCCTGGGCGCGCGCGGATGCATCGATCCTCGTGGTCGGCCCTTTACATCTCGCCCAGCCAGGTGCCAACGGATCTGATTCTTCCCATCTGCCCATTCCCTTAGCTGAGCCTTGCGCAAGCGCCTGCCGCTGAAAAGCGGTCGCTCCGTTAGCCAGTCCTTCGGCATTTGACGCTTACTGGTCAGAAGCGAAGTGCGTGCACAGCAGCGATCAAGAATGGAGACGAACGTGAAAGGATCAGCCTATGTTTGGAAGCCTTGGCACACTCGGGGATCTGCCTGCTCCTGGGCGAACCAGCCTCGCAAGAGGAGTACGCGGTGGTGGTGCGCACCGCGCCGACTAGGACAGCGTAACTCAGGTTGTACATTTCGCTGAGCAGATTGCTCAATTGTACAATTCGTCTCAGTCGCGCTGACGCCCACTATTTTCAGCATTTTCTGCGGCCTAGCTACTGCGATGCCTTGGCACACGACGTGCTCTGCGTTTGCAGGTTGCAATGACTCTTCTTCCGCTTTCCTTCGAAAGGATTCGGAGCATGTGCTCACTCCCATCGGTCTCCCCTCGTAACCTGGGCCTGGACGGCAAGACATTTGCGGTTCGCCCGATATTTCTCGCTTCAGTCGCTTTTTGCGTTGGAACAATCGCAGCGTGTACCCCCCAGGAAGGCGGCGACAGCGGCCGCGGCCGGCGTGATCAGGTCGCGCCTCCCGTGGACGGGCAATCCGGAGCACGGGTGAATAGCGCGGTCGGCGCGGGTGCAATAAACACTGGCTCCACGAGAGATCCGCTCGATGCGGTCCCTGGCGACTATTCCGGATCGGTGACCATTGGTGATCCGCGCGAGGAAGCGCTCATACCGAAGCAATTCCTGATCTCTATCGACCTGGGGCTCTCCCTTCGAAACATCGGTGCCGCCTGGAATGGAGAAGTGTCCTTGAAGCGCTTTGTCACGACCAACCCCACGGACCTTAGCTCGCCGGACTGTCAAACGGTGGCAGCGCGCGAGCTCAAAGCGTCCTTGGAAACAGTCTCCATTCAGCCCGACGGAGCTTTTCAGGCGACCTCGGCCCCGATGCGCTTCTGCGTCCGAAGTAACAAGGCCGTTGAACGAAGACTGCAGCTGCGCGGCACGCTGATTACGCGTCGCGATTGCGCGCACGTCGAGCTACGAGGGAGCTCATACGGCGATTATCAAGAGACGCTGAAGGGATTGATTACCTTGCCATCGGGCAATGAAACCACGCTCACCGGTACTTTCATTTTGACGAAGGTAAAGGAACCGCCAGACGCGGCGCTGCCACCCGAAGGCGTTCCATGCGCCGACTTGAACCCCTAAGGCTAATTGTCGAAAGGAAACGTGGGCAATGAATATTACACCTGCTCTTTACTTGTTGGGGGTGGCATTTGGGAGCTCACCTGCAATGCCTACCGGAGACAACCCCGAAAACATGTGTCTGGCTCAAGAATTTACTACCACGACGACCGGGTCCAGCATCGACCAACCAGTCTGCGACCAGCGATGTTGTGACGATGGCTGCTATTTGCAAGAAAGCGCGTGCGTTGCATCCTGTCCCAATTGTTATCCAGGAGACACAATATGCGAGTATTACTACGAAATCTGTAGAAGATACTGCGACCAAGATCGGGACCAGTGTGTTGGCGGCTGTCATCAACCGCATATCTATTCAACGAGCATTACTGCGCCGGTGGGTGGGCAATTTCTCAGCGGCACGACTGCCATTACCGCCCGCGTCCTCAGCAATAGAGCTGCCATTGTTGTTGAATTCTACGCCGGTGGAACTCAGATCGGCATCGTCAACCGCAGCGACTGCGGCAGTACATGTGACGTAGTCCTGGACTGGAACACGGCTGGAGCTGCAGATGGGTCGTATGAGCTGTGGGCCCGTGCCCGTACCGATGGCGTTTCGGCATCCGATTCAACTCGTGTCACTGTAACAGTAGACAATACAGCCACGGTAGAGATCACTCAGCCGACTGACAATGCGTTCTTCATCGATCCAATTACCATCCAGGTTGCCACCACCGTAGGTCCGAGCGGGGTCCAATGGGTGGAGTTTTTCGTGGATGAGGCTTTGATCGCCCACGTGACCGCGGCACCTTTTCAAGCCCAATGGCAGGATACGAGTTGTGTAGCTCGGGAGATCACTCCACTACAACCTTGTCGACGTCGAATCACTGCGAAAGTTGCAAATCGGGCCGGCAAGATCAGCCCTTTGTCCAATCTCCGTAACGTCATCGATGCGAATGCGATCATCAGAGGAGCCGACAGATATATGAGGGAGGAAGGCAGCTTCGCTGGCGATCTGAACCCCGCCACGAGCCTAAACTACACAAGTGCTGCCCAATATTATATCGGCACGGCGACGAGCGTCATTCCGGTAGCGATAGGCATGTACGAGCGCGTACTGCTTGCATTCCCCACTCATGCTACCGTCACAGGTACTGTCAAAGGACACTTGATTACTGCAATAGCGCGACTGGCCGAAGGCTACATTCTGGCTGGCAATCAAGCCTTCGTCGATGCATTGTCAGGACCCGGTGGCAGTTACACGACGCTGGACATCAATAATGCGATCGCTGGATTGATGCAGGCGCGCCAGAGATTTGATAGGGCATTGGACAGCTATTTCGCTCTGTTTACCACTTCTCTCCCTGCACCTCACATCGGTTACTGGGCGCTGATTCGCGACGGACAGCCGAACCACTGTGACAACTATGATCGGGACTATGACTCTGAGCGCTACTTCCCAAGTTGCAATGGGAGTCGGACGCCCTATTGGGACTGGCGTGTGCTCGGGAAAGCGGCAGGCCGAAAGGCCTTCGCCGCACGGGAGCTCGCCCAAGCCCGTTGGTCGCTAAGTTTGCCGTCCGACCGGGACGAGGCGGCAAATGTCCTCGCGGTGGCCGAAATTGAAGCCATTGGGGAGTTGACTTTCTTGGAAGGCGCAATCACCGCGAGCCTTCCGACCGATCTGAAGAACAAGATCTTCGCCACTTGGCTCGACCTGATTACCGAAGAGAACGAGCTGAGTCGGGCGATACACTATATGGCCGAGGGACGTAATTGGGTCGGGTTAAAACGCCAAACCTTACAATTCGTGCGCGCGGACACAGATACACAGAGTAATTTCGATATGCACAAGACCCGGGCGACCAATGCCAAGACTACGGCCATTAACAGCTTGACTCAGCTTCGGATCGCGCGGCGGGCATTCGAACAAAGTGCGGCCAATTACTTGAACGCCCAACAGAGCAATCTAACTCACTACAACCAGTTGCTCAGCGACTTATGTGGCCTGAGCTTCGAGGAGCGTTGCGACAGCGGACGCATTCGACGCCAGCTCTTCACCATTGATATCGCGAAGAACAAGGTGGAACAGGTACAGACGGAGATCAACAATGCGGAAGCTCGTTATCGAGATGCCGTCCAGCGGCAATTCGATGAGCAACGCATCCGTCGAGCGACCATTCGCTACGTGCTCGATGGAATCTACCGGTACGAGAGCCTGATCGATGCGGAAGTGGAACTAAAGAAGGAAGCGGAGGAGTCACAAGGCTGGTTCAGTGTTGTCACAGGGGTAGTTCAGGGTGTTGCCGCGATCGTCCTCGCGCCGGAGGGAGGTACCTTTGCCTTTCTGGCGGCGTCAGCAGCCGCCGGCGGGGCGAGTAGCTTAGGCAGCGGCCTAGGCAGCTTGTTGGGGGGTGGATCCAGCCGCGCAGAACGTCAAGGAGCGATCGACAAGCAGCGGGTACGCTTGCAAGCCCTCGAGAAGGCCACCGTTCTCGAGGAAGGAATTGAACTTGCCGATTTGCAGTATCGGACGTTCATCCTGAACACCCGCTTGGAACGGCAGAAGCTGGACATCGACTTGAAGGGGGCAACCTTGGCGTACGACCAGGAGGTGCAGCAATTGGCCAGCCTCTTCGATGAATTAAGTCGGGCCTTCACCGAGCGCGAGAATTGGCGATTGCTGAACCAGGTGGGCTCCGACAACGTCTTCCGCGACCCGACTTTGCGGTTGTTCCGCGATGCTTCCTTGGATGGCTATACGAGAGACCGGTACAACATGGTCTGGACCGCCTACGGCGCCTCGCTGGCATTGATTTATGAGCTGAACAAGTACGCCGCAGACGAGGACATTCAATGGTCACCCAGCGATTGCGGCGGCTGTCAGCCCGAAATCCGCAGCCCGGATGATCTGCTGCGCATGCTTACGCCGGACCGAATGCAGGCTGCCATCGACACGCTCGGCTACATTTGGGATCGCTTCCGCCCGCTCATTGAGCATGGAGTCATCGTACAGACCAGGCTGTCTTGGTTGCTGGGCTTCCGCGGTCCCGACGCGGCAGTGCGACTGCGGGAGTACCTGTACAACCATCGCGTGGACAGCTCGAATGTTTTTCTCACATTTCCCACGAACATCTCGGTCCCTCTCCGCACCGAGGATGACCCGGAGTTCGCACCCGTTCTGGCTCCGTTCTGGGCAAATCTCAAAATAGAGTCTGTTCAAGCCCATATTCTGGGGGGCACGGATTGGACGACGTTTGGCAATCCGTTCTCACTCTTCCTGTACTACGGATTCCGGTCAGACGGCGATCAATCTCAACCGGTGGTTGGGTACTTACGGCGTCCCGATGCAGATATCCGGTATGGAGCGACCGGAGCCGATCAAATCAACTACTATCTTTACGAATCGATGGGCCCGGCAACGCTCCAGGCCGGGACTGGCGCGCGGCTCCCGATCAATTGGCAGAATACGCCTCGCAATTCAAAGTTTCTCGGTCGGGCGCTTGGGCTCGATACATGGGGCATGCACATTTGCATCGACGAGGGCCGCTGTCCGGGCAACAGCACTCTGATCAGTTCCTTCGACGACATTGAAGACGTCTATCTTCGCTTCATCTGCGAAGGGATCACGTTACCGTTCTTTTGATCAATCGTAGCGTCGGATGCGGGCGGGGTGACGAGCCCCGCCCGCCCTTTCGCGGACAGAGTCACTCCACACTGAAACAAACGACACTTGGCGAGTCTCCGGGATCGAGCTCGCGCGTAATTGAGGAGTCGATATGCAGCGCCACGTACTTTTCTTGACTGGCTTCTTCACTCTCGTTCGTACCGCATCGGCCACCGAATCAGGCGTCAGCCCGCAGGTTGTATATAAGCCCAGCGGGCCTGCCTCGGTGGCCGGGCTGGGTGAATCCTTCCAGCCAGATCTGCACACCGGAATGGCCGCGTACGAGGTAAAACTCACTGTGCCGCCGGGTGTGCACGGCCATCAGCCGGAGTTGGCGCTGATTTACAACAGCGGCCAGGGCCAAGGTGTGTTTGGCCTCGGATGGGGTCTGAATCTAACCTTCATTCAAAGGCAAACCGATAAAGGATTGCCCAGCTACACGGACCAGGACACCTTCATTTATTCCAACAACGAGGAATTGGTACGTGTGGCAGATGGCACGTTTCGGCTGAAGAACGAGGGGCTTTTCGCCAGGTTCCGCCGTATGAGCGGAGACTCTTGGGAAGTGACCGCCAAGAGTGGGATCCGCTTTCTATATGGCCAGAGTGCGGCGGCGCGGTTGTCCAATCCTGAGGGTACCTTCCGCTGGTATTTGGAGGAAATCATCGACAGCACCGGCAATCGAATCCTCTATCAATACCTGCCCCCCGATGGCGGCCAGGTCTACCTGAAGGAGGTTCGATACAATCTCTCCAGCGAAACCGTATTCAACAGCGTCGAGTGGATGTACCAGGACCGGCCGGATCCATTCACCGACTATCGCAGCCGTTATCCCGTCCTCACTCGCAAGCGATGTCAAGAAATTCAGGTGAAGTCCCAAGGGCGAATCATCCGAACGTATCGACTCGAATACGAGCCGCTGGACCCGGCGCATGGCCGGATTTTCTCCTTGCTCAAACGTGTCACTTTGATCGGTCGCGATGGGGTGTCGAGTTTGCCGCCCGTCACGTTTGGCTACACGATCGCCACTGACGAGCTCCCAGCGGCCGCGCCGATGGTGAATTCGCCCAATCTCCCGCTGGCGGATGGGGTAGAAGTGACAGACTTCTACGGCGAGGGACTGCCCGGGTTGTTGCGGACGACTCTCACCGGGCACGTTTACATCCGAAACCTCGGAGGAGGACAATGGGCCAATCCGACGCCCATTCCGAATGGTCCGCCCGATGGCTTGCAGCAAAGTGGCGTGCTGCTCGCCGATTTCAACGGCGATGGCTTTTCCGACTTGGTCGTGCAACGGATTGGAGGCTACTACTACTATCCGAATCGCGGGCGCGGGCAGTGGGAGGCGCCGGTCGTATTCACCGACCAGCCCGAATACGTGTTTAGCAGCGAGAGCCTCCGTTTAATCGACATCAATTTCGACAAGCTCCCGGATGTCTGCGTCAGCAACGTGAGTGGAAATCTATCCTGCTGGGTCAATCGCGGCGAGGGGGCCTGGGGCGCGCCAGTCACCGTCGGTCTACCACTAGGCATTTCGTTTACGTCCTCGCGCGTGCACCTGGCGGACATGAACGGCGACGGGATGCTCGACCTGGTCAGCGTAACGTCCTTCGGCGTGAGCTATTATCCGATGCGAGGGCTGAACTCCCTGGGCGGCTCGCCGCAGCAGATCTTCGACGCTCAAGTGACCACGGATGCGCCCGGGTTCCCCAGCTTGGACGAACAGCCCAAACTTGCGGACTTGAATGGCGACGGCCTCGCGGACCTGGTTCTGGTCAAGCCCAGGGAGGTGCATTACTGGCTGAATCTGGGCCACGGTCAATTTGGCTCAGAACAAGTCATTACTGGCACCCCGAATTCAACTGCAACCCTGCGCTTGGTGGACATCTACGGCCGAGGCAGCACCGGCATCCTTTGGTATCAGGTCAGCTCGCCAAACTACGTCTATCTGGACGTGACCCGCGGGGTTAAGCCGAACCTGTTGCAGACAATTGACAACGGGCTTGGCCGCCGAATCCGTTTGGACTACCAGATGTCGACCGAGTATTACCTTGCTGCCCGTGACCGCGGATTTCCCTGGGTGCGGGGCGTTCACGCGCCGGTGCCTGTGGTCAGTCAAGTTACGGTGACTGATTTGAACAGCCAGCATGAGTACGTCTCAAAGTTTGACTACCGGAACGGCTATTACAGCGGCCTTGATCGACAGTTCCGTGGTTTTGAAAAGGTCGTCCAAATAGACTGCGGAGAGGAGACGGCACCCACCAAAGTCGCTGTCCATACTTTTGACGTTGGGATTGAGGAAGAAAGTCGCAAGGCTAAGATTCGTCAGCTCGAGCTCGTCGTACCCGACAACCCCGCGCGGTGCGACAGTCAGATGTGGCTCGATTCGACTGGGTTGTTTACTCAGGAAACATTCGATTACTCGACTCGTACTCTCTATGACGGCAGCCCGGCGGTCCGGGTCTCCCTGAACACTCTGAAAAATACCTATGTCTATGAAGCAACTGCTACCTCCACAAACCTGCGCGAAGCATTTGACTTTGACAATTACGGAAATGTGACAGAACACTCCAATTACGGTCGAGTAGCGGGCAACGACCTTGGCGCCGGAAATGACGAGCTACGCACCTTTACCGAGTACGGCTACAACGAAATCGATTGGATTGTTGACAGACCCATCCACATCACGAAGACCGCGCTGGACGCCGCCAACGTCGTAGCAGAGGAGAAGCTCTTCTACGACGGCCCGGATTGGATCGGATTGCCTTACGGGCAAGTGACCAGGGGAAACCTGGTCCGCCAAGAACAACGCTTGGGGCCGAACGGCTCGGGCGGAGCCCCTTGCCCCGATGCTCCCGCCAGTCGCTGCATCAACACGGTTCGCAACCAGTATGACGCATACGGAAATGTTGTCGGCATCATGGATGCATCGGGCAATCCCGCTCGGCTCGACCAAGGTCACTACCGAACGCTGCTCTACGACGCGCAATTCCACACCTTTCCCGAAGAGGAACAAATTCATCTGGAGGGCAGGGGGAGTCTGGTAGCAAGCGCCCTCTATGATCCCGGCTTCGGCACGCTGACGGATTATCTGGACTTCAACCAACAGCTTACCCAATTCCACTTTGACGAGCTTGGCCGGGTCGACAAGGTGATCAAGCCCGGCGACACCGACCTGAAGCCAACCTTGAAATACACGTACTATTTCAGCAGCCCGGTCAGTTACGTGGAAACCAATCAGCGGCAACGCTCCGGTCAGGACGACACTATCGATTCACGCGAGTACCTGGACGGTCTGGGCCGCAAGCTTCAAACCAAGCTGCGCGCCGAGGACGGCCAAATCGTCGTCCAGGACGCGACCACATTCAACCAGCGGACGACGATAAAAGAGAGATACTTTCCCTATTTTGATATTGAGAATACGTTCGAATACCGAGCGGCACAGGTCAGCCAACGCAAAATCAGCATTTCTTACGATGCGCTGGGGCGCGACATTCAGACTACTCAGCCGGACGGCAGTTTCTCGCAGATAGTATATGAGCCCCTGCAAAAGACGCTCTTCGACGAAGAGAACACCGACGCTACATCGATACATTACAATGCGGCGAAAACGTTCATTCAGGATGGACTCGGCCGGCTGGTCGAGGTGATCGAGCGCAACGGCGGTGAGACTCATAGCACTACCTACGGCTATGACCCGCTCGGAAAGTTGACCCAGATTACCGACGCAGACGGCAATCCAAGCAGCTTCATCTATGATTGGCTGAGCCGCCAGGTCCAGGCCAATGAGCCGGATCGTCTCGGAGCAACTCTTTTCACCTACTTCGATACCGGAGCTCTCAAGGCCAGGACGGACGCGAAGCTTCAAACGGTGAGTTACAGCTACGATGGCGCAAATCGCCTCAAAACAGAGATCTTCCTGATACCCGGTCGAGATCCACAAACTCACGCGACTTACCATTACGACTCTGAGCGACCTGTTGGATTGCCCTCGGAGCATCCAACGATCGCAAATACCCAGGGCCGCCTGGTCTATGTAGACGACCTGAGCGGGCAATCGGTCTTCTCCTACGATGCACGAGGTCGCATCAGCGTCAACACCAGAAAGGCCGGCGATAGTGCGAGATTCTACACGACCCGCTTCACTCATGATGCGGCAGATCGTCTCTCAGCGCTGATCTTTCCCGATCCAAACTTAAGCCCGGAACAGCGATTCAGGATCAGCTATCAGTACAACAAGCGCGGGCTGTTGTCCTCCATACCCGGCTTCGCCGAGCAAATCACGTACGAGGCATCGGGCCAGACGGGATCCGTTCTCTATGGGAACGGTGTTACCACGAGCAAGAGCTATGACCTGAGAAATCGCCTCGATATTTTGACGACGATCAGCACCGCCGAAACGCCGAATGTCATTCAGGATCTCAAGTATGACTATGACCGAACAAGCAATGTACTGGCGATAACCGACCGCCGCGGCGGCGTCAGTGGGGAGATGAAGAGCACAGAGTGCTTTGCGTATGACGATCTTCATCGTCTGGTTCGCGTGGATGGACGGTGCCAAGAGCACGCGTATTACACCGATTTTGCATACAGCCCGTCTGGCAATTTGACATCCAAGGCCAGTGACAGACCCGATGTGAGCATCGGGTCGCTCGGCTATGGGCAGCAGGCCGGGCCGCACGCCGTCACTACGGCCGGTGCTCGGCGATTCCACTACGACGCAAATGGAAACCTGAGCGGAGAGGATGGAGCAGCTGATTACCAATGGGATCCGTTGGACCGGCTCGTGAGCGTTGTGAAGTATGCCGGTCCGACCACCGAATTCACCTATGACTACACGGGTGCGCGCGTAACAAAGAGAGCTCAGGGCGAAGAGGTCTTCTACGTCAACCAGTACTCCGAGGTTCGCAACGGACAACTGATCAAGTACATCTACGCCGGCAATCATCGCGTGGCTGAGATGGACGACCGGGGTCAGGTCTCCTTCAACCATTTTGATCATCTGGGAAGCTCCAGCATCGTAAGCAACGCGAGTGCACGCATTACCGGAAGAACCGAGTACTACGCGTTTGGGCAGGAGCGACTTCGATCAGGCACGTTCCGGCTGCCGTATACCTATACAGACAAAGAGCGAGATGAAAGCACCGGATTGGGTTATTTCTCAGCCCGATACCACGCGAGCGAGCTGGGCCGCTTCATATCGACGGATCCGAAACCCGTCCACGAAGGCATGTTGTCAAACCCCCAAGATTTGAATCCGTATTCGTACGCTCTAAACAACCCCATACTGCACGTTGATCCGGATGGACAATCCGCTACGTTGGCCGGAGCCTTGATCGGTGGGTTGGTCGGTGGCGGCGTGGCGCTGTTTCAGGGCAAAAGTTGGGCAGAGGTCGGTGCAGCTGCGGCTGGCGGTGCTCTTGCTGGCGCAATGCTGGGCTCCGTGATCGACACCGGGGGTGCCTCTTTAGGCGTGATGATTGTGGCAGGGGGAATCTCAGGCGCGGCGGGAGGCACTTTAGAGCGAACAATTCTCGGGAAACCTACTACCGTTCAAAATTTGGCAGTGGACGCATTGGCGGGCACAGCTGGAGTGGCCGCGGGTGCGGTGGCTGGAAAAGCCGTCAACGCTGGCGTTGCCGCAGTTGAGCAACGGGTAGTGAGCAGTACGGGCATCGGCGCAAAAGGTGGAACGGAGATTGTCGAACGTGCTATGTCGCGCGCCGAACTCGCAGCGACCCGAGATACGGGGCTCGTGCGCGGAGGCCGCGCGGGGATGCACTTCGTAAGCGACGCAGTTAACTCGAGTGCAACAAGAGCTCAGCAGCGCCTCGCGCTCCCGACGCGACCTGAGGTTCGCGCAAAACTTGAGGTCCCGGCCGGTCGCTTCTCGGTGCCGAGTCGCGTCGCGCCGCTCGATCTTGGGGGAGGGCGGATCCTGCCTGGGGGTGGAATGGAGCGTAGCGCCACGGGGCCGATCCCCGCGCGGATCGTTGGAGTCGATGACCTATGAGTCCCAGCTCGCTTACGAATCTGCCGGTCGCGCTGGTGGTTAGCGACCCCTGGGAGTTCGGGACCGAGTGCGGAACCGGCCCTTTTCTTGGGACCGTAGCAGACGCGTCGGCCGACCTTCTTGTGATTCGCCTGGCATCCCCTATCACGTACCGAGGTCGACGGCTGTTCGGTGCCATCGCAAGGCCTCGCCATGTCGGCGAGCAGGCAACATCCGTCGCGTTCAAACCGTTGCTGGCCAACCTCTTGCTGATACCAGCTGCACTCGCCGCGGTCGCAGAGGTGACTCCAGTTGCGACGAAGGACGGTGTTCCCGTCATCGGAACGGTTGAGCGGCGATGAGCGTCGCCCGCATGGCGTTTCTATGTCTGCTCGGATCGGCAAATGCTCTCAAAAGAGTCAACCGTTGCCCGGCGTGTGTGTTGCCAGGGTCCTCCGCGACGATCTGCGGATTCGAGTGGCTTCGCCGTGCACTACGAATAGCGAGCAATTTGGGGCGTGCCGGCGCTTTCCCATGCCGCAATCGATCATCGGCATGCCTTTCGCTCCCTTGAGAAATCTAGAAGACGCTTCAGAGAGACAGGCGCGCCTAGAGCCGAACCAGTGCTGTCAGGCCAAATAATCTCCTTACTCTAGTCTCTTGCCCTCTAGAAGATGTACCTCGCGCCCAGCTGCATCCGCCAGCGGGACTGTGTGGGGCTGTACACGGTTGTCGTCACCGCCGCTGGCTCGGTGAAGTTGTAGATCGGCCGGTTATTGACCCGGTCATAACCCACGGCTGTCAAGAATGTTGACTGGTGGGTTTCGAACGGCGTCGCCTGATCGAAATGGCCCCAGCTGCTATTCAGGAGGTTCAGGACGTTGAAGATGTCAAACTGCACCTCGAGCCGGCCTGCGCTGAATTCAGGAGAAATCCAGGACAGCCGCATGTCGACGAAACTCTGCCACGGGTTGCGACATGCGCCCCGCTTGATGGTGGTGCCGCGAGCCTCCCGCAGACATTGCTGGCTCTCGATGAATCGATTCAGGCCAAACCATTGCGACGGGTCTTGCAGGCTGACCTGGGTTTGGTCGAAGGGCACGAAGACCAGGTCGTTTCCGTTGATCCCATCTCCATTCACATCGCCATTGATGACCCAAGTATAGGGCAGGCCAGACTGCCCCACGTAGGTCAGGCCCACTCCAAACCCGTACGGCAATCTGGCCGTGCCGCTGACGCTGATCTTGTGGGGACGATCGAATGCCGAAGGCCGTATGTTCCGGCTCTGGATGTCCCCGTCGATCGGCGAGAACCGGTAATTCGATAACGCCTGCGAGCTGGTCAGCGATATCCGGTCCTCGGACTTGGAGTACGTATAGGCCACGCTCACGTCGACGCGTCTGGCGATCTGCTTTTGCAGCTGGACCGTCGCGCTGTAGACCCTGCCCCCATTTTTGTTGAACACCTTCACGGCGTTGGTGAGGTTGGTCGGATCGAGGCGGCGGGGCGTCGCAGTGAAACCGGTTGCTGCGAACGTACCGTAGAGCGCGCGTCCGTCGCCGTCCGCTCCTTGATAAATCAGGTTCTCATCCGTGGTGTACCAGCCGTTGACGTCTCGGGTATAAAGCAGGTCGAGGCTCCCTATCACCCCCCAAGGCAGACGCCGGTCGACGCCCAGGGCCACGCGCCAGTTCTGCGGATACTTCGTGGCCGGATCGAAGTAGTCGATTTCGCCCTGGTTGGTGGGCGCCATCGGCGCCGTGCCACCGGCACAGGTGGATGGCTGCGCGTCGGGATCGGGAGTGAACGCCGGTACGCCCGACGCCCCAACACAAGTCAGCTCAACCTGCGACAGGCCGTTGATGGCGTATGCATTCGACACCCAGACGTACGGTGGCCGGCCGGAGAAGATGCCGGTGCCGCCGCGGACGACAGTAGTGGCCTGCCCATCAACGTCCCAATTGAACCCGAGCCGTGGAGACCAGAGGATGTTGCCGCTCGGCACTTTGCTCGTGTCGATCGAGAGCGCGTCGTTGTTCACCAGTACCGGATTGGTGTTTGCCTTGGTCAGGAATGGCACGTCGATGCGCATTCCTGGTGTGACCTTCAGGTTGTTGAGCAGCGACCATTCGTCCTGAAGGTAAAACCCCAGCTGCGCGACTTTAAAGGCGGCAGTACCGGGCTCCTGCACGTCGCTCACGGCGAAACGGCGCTGGAATGCGACTGCGTTACCAGCCTCGAAGTCATTCAGACTGTTGAAGGCCCACACCCCAGTCGAGGCCTGGAAAAATACGTTCCGAATCTTCAGGAACTCGTTGCTTGTCCCAACGGTGAGTCGGTGCTTGTCGAGCGCGAACGTGAGATTGTCCTGAATCTGGTAGATGTCCTGGTCTAGGATATTGCTTTGTGAGAAGCGCTCCGCCCCGGCGGCAAGGTATGAGCCGGCAGAGCCCAGGTTCCCACCGCATGGTGCGTCGCAGACCCTCACCAGCATAAGCGGGGCCCGCGACGGGACCTCGCGTGCGTCCCGGATGATGGAGAAGCCCCCCAGGAGCTCGTTCGACAGCTTGCCACCGCCCCAATTCGAGGTCAGCTTCACGCGCCCCGTGTTGGTTGTGTTGGTTTGCGCGTAGCCGCTGTTCGATAGCTCGTATCCGTCGCGCAAGTTGCCTGCCGAGCTCGGCCCGGGCAACGCGATAGGAGGGGCAGCTGGCGCTCGGATCAGGACATCCTGGCGCGCGTTCACGAAGTTGTATGACACCTCCAGGTTGCTGTTCTCGATCACGCTCGTGGACACCTTTACGAATACGTTCCGGTCGGGGTTGCCGAGGTCCGGCGGGAGGGCGTTTCCCGCATTGGTGATGTTGTATCGGTTGGCCAAAATGTCGCTGAACCGCTGCGCGGTGTCGTTGTCGAAGCCGGCCCTGGCCCTGTCCGCGGCTGGATCGACGCCGCCGATCTGAAATCGGTTCCCGAACGCCGATTGCCGTTGCTGAAAGTCGGCAGCGATGAAGAAATGAAGCTTGTCCCGGACGATCGGGCCGCCCACATTCGCACCGAACTGCCAGGTGTTGTAGTTGAGGAACGTCGGGTCGTCTTGAAAGCCTGCGAGCGACTTGTTCTGGAAGTAGCCGAAGAGCGAGCCGTGGAACTCGTTGGTCCCGCTCTTGGTGATCGCGTTGACCAGGCCACCCGCGAAGCTGCCTTGCCTCACATCGAAGGGTGATATCTGCACGACGAATTCCTGGATGGCCTCGATCGAGAGCGGCTTGGCGTTGGCTTGACCACCGGGCGTCCCCGAAGAGGCCAAGCCGAAGAGGTCGTTGTTGGCGCCACCATCGATTTGGATGTTGTTGTAGCGGTTGTTCTGGCCGGCGATAGTGACGCCCCCGGACTCGCGCGTGACGCCCGGAGCCGTGGCAATGAGGTCGGTGAAGTTTCGACCCTGGAGCGGCAGCTCGGCGATCTTCGAATCCTTGAGCGTCGTGGAAGCGCCCGTGCGGCTCTGGTCGTTGAGCACCGTACGCGCGCGACCCACGACCACGATCTCCTCTCCCAAAGAGTGGACGGTGAGGTCCTGCGCGAGGCGTTGGCCCAGCGTGAGCTGAAGCCCTTTTTCGGTGCTCGGCTGATAGCCCGTGGCCTTGACCGTGAGGGTGTAGGGACCGCCGGCGGGAACGTTGTCGAGGAAGTACTCGCCCGATGGCCCGGTGACGGCGGTGAGGGTGAGCCCGGTGGACTCGTTCCGCAGCTGCACGACAGCGCCTTCGACCGGTTGCCCCGCGTCGTCCGTGACGGTCCCGGTGACCGCCGACCCAGTCACGCCTTGTGCCAGAGCGCCCGTGTCTGCGGCAATTGCCGCCAATATGGTGAGCCCCCAGGTGATCGAACGAAGGTAGCGATGCATGGAACCGTGCCCTCCGACGCAGTGGAGTGTTTGAAATCGGCCTTTTACGACGGACCGGCCGTTCAGTCTCGCGAATTCGTCATGCGCTACGACACCGCAATCAGAGTCGACCTGCCGGGCACCGATCGGCGCCTTCGCCGAAGCGTCCGGACAGGAACCAGTCGTCACCCCGTATGAGGCGACTCTCACGCTGCACGCGACGGGTGCCGATAGCCAGTCTCCCGCTCGAGGCGCAGAGCTTTACCTCGCGACACCGGTGGCGCCGATCGATTCGGAGCTCCAGCTTCGGCAAATCGCGGTCGCGCCGACTGCTTTACCGATGACGCTTGTCAGCGAAGGGCCCGGATTCGAGCAGGCCGATGCATGCACCCGGCGCGAGACGTCTCCAAGTCCCGTTCAACGGGCTGGTGCAGCACACGTGCTCGACGATTTGCCGTTGCCCAATCAGCTCTGATGGAGAGCTTTTGTCGTTTCCTGACGCTCCTGTCGTGGTGAGCCTCTGTTCAACCAAGCATTCCTCTCGGAAATCCGCTGTCACCGAGTAGTGGCATGTCGATTGCGTGGATTTCGACCGGAAGGAGCTCCAGCGTGAGCAGACACGCTCTACTCGGCCTTGGATTGATCCTCGCTCTTGCGTGCGGCCGCACGGCAAAGCGAGGCGAATCGTGCAAAGCCCCTTTTTCACCGCCCTGCGAGCACGGTTTGGTTTGCATTCACTTTTTCGAAGAGGGCCAGTATTACGACTGGTGTGAAATTCCATGCACCTCTCGCGCTGACTGTCCCGGAGAAAGGACGTGCTTTTGCCCGAGCAGCTGTCGTACCGATGATGGACATATTACGAACTACTGCGCCGGCTGAGAGCTGGCGAAAGACAGCGACGCGTCGCGGCTGAAATTCCGCCTCGAGGGCAGAGTTGACCTGACCCAAAAGAGCGGCGCGGGCCAATTACATCCCGCGCCGCTCCCATCCCCTCGCCCTGACCCCCGTCCGCGACAACTGGACGAGCCAAGACAGCCGACTGGCCCCTCTCACCGGTTCTGCGGAGCAACCTCCGACTGACTCTGTGCCCAGATGGTGATATCCCGAATGCCCCAGGGCATGCCGCCGCCCCATCCGTTTCTCGCACTAAACTGGATGCTTTGCGTCCCCTCCGGAATGGGCGTCCAGTAGCTTTCGAACGGCATGAAGGCGTCGCGGCGTATCCTTGGGCTCTGTGCTTGTCTTGTCGCAGAATTCCAGGTGGCGCCACCGTCCAGGCTGTACTGCACGCCGAACAGCCAGTCGCTGAGGGCTTCGAAACGCAGGAATGCATTCGCTGGAGCTGGGCGCGTAAACGTAACCACGTCGCTCGTTTGAGCGTTGACGAACCGCTGCGAGCCCTGGATGATGGTGAATGGCACGGCTGGGTCGATGGTGACGTGGTCCCAGTGCCAGGTGTTTGGTTTGCAGACTGGCCCGCTTCTTGGGTTGCACCGGACCGGAATACCGCCCTCGGCCTTCGCCGGGTCATAAGCGTGGTGGCCAAACTGTACAATGCCGCGCGTCCAAGGCAACGGCGGGTTGAAAGTCTGAGTGAGTAGTGTCGCTCGGCAGAAATTCAGCGAGCCCACGTCGCACGCGCCCGGGACATCGGGGGGTTGCGGATTGTCATTCTGGTAATAGACGGCGGCCGAGAAGAAAGTTGTCGACAACGTGACTTCGAATTTCAACCGCGTCACCGCGGAGGGTGGGGTGAGAATGTCAAGTCGAGGCCACCCTCCTTGATTTAGCCGGAAGCAGAAAGGCGCGGCTTGGTCACTGCCGATGACTTGGAAGTGGAGCGAATTGTTGCCGCTCAGCGCGAGGTGTAGCATGTCGGCCGGGACACTCGTCATCAAGTCCACGCCGCCACCCGGGTACGCTGAACATCCTTGCCCATCGAAGGACGTCACGTCGATCGCGTGGCCGACGTTGTTTTCATCCCACGGCGTAATGCTGACATCCCACCAGTCCCTGTCGTTGTTGCGCCAGGTTGAGAGCTGCCAAGTCAGCTGCGCGCCGTTGCTGAAGTCCACCATTCTGTCCGGAGTCAGCAGGGCCTCAGCGTAGCCGCCCGAATTGCTGAACGTCATCAGGTGGTTGTTGCACTGAAATATTGTGTCCTCGAACGTCGAGATGATGTGCTCCGGCGGTGGATCTGCGTTGCGACAATCCGGCCCATGGTGGGCCGGCCCGCTCAAGTAGCGGGGCTCGAACTCTTCCGGTGGGCTGTTGTGGATCAGCAAGTCCCAAGCTGCACCCTGGTTCCCCTGTGAGTCGTCTCTATCGGGAGGCAGAAACGGAACGCAGGGCGAAGGCGCGACCTGGCCGGGCCATCTGAAGTCCCAGAAAGCCAGTCCCGGGTCGGGTTGGCCTTCGAGTGGAGTCGCGGGTGGAGTCGGTCCTACCCCGGAAAACTCCCAGGGCGCCTGGGCCAGAACAGTTGCTGGAATTGATATTGCCAGGATTGTTATCAACCTTTTCAATTGCGTCCCCCGTCTTTGGTTGAGCTGACTGTGATTGAAAAGACCCAGCGTTCCCCCTTCGGGGTAAGACCCTCGCTACGTTGGTTGTAGATCGCCGGGTCATGGCCAGAGTTGAAGAGCGCGCGAACAGGCGCGGCTCACGGCCATTCCCCGAATGCGCTGCGCTGCGCCGGTGGCCGAACGACCTCAGGGAGGGCTCGCCGTTAAATCTCACTCAGCGTGGTGTATGCGAACCGAATTTGTAGTACGCGTAGTTTGCCCGATTGATCTAGGCCTGACTGCTGCGATCGATGTGTCTAGGCCTGAAGGATAGGTTCGTGCCGATGGACGGAACGAGCCCGTAGTCGAGGGGGCACCATTACCGCCCTCGACTACGTGCCTGCGGCACTGCGCTCGGGCTGAACGGGGTGTCTGTGTTTCATTTCATGTGACAGGTTGCGCTGGGAGGATCCGCACGCCCTGCAGATGCGTCAGCGTTCGCCCTTTGTCGCAGTCCAGAGCAACCATGCTCCGAGCAAAATGAAGACCGCCGCGGCGGCGCGTTTGATCCACGCGGCAGGAACCAGGCGCGACACGCCTTCTCCGGCAAGCACGGCGATGGCCGAGGTCAGTATCAACGCCGATGCCGACCCGATGAACACCTCCCATCGCGATCGCGCTTCCGACGCGAAGGTGAGGGTGGCCAACTGCGTCTTGTCGCCCAGCTCAGCGAGAAATACCGAAACGAAAGTCGTCCCGATCAGCTTGAAGTCCATGGCGAGCTCTAGATACCGCAGCGCTTCGCTCTCGTGTCAAAGAATCGAAACTCGCCGACGTTGCCGAGCGGGACGTATTTCTCCGCCACTGTCCTGACGCCGCTGGTGACCCCTCGACTTCGGGCTCGACAAGCTCGCCCTACGCCTGTCCCGAGCGTAGCCGAGGGGCTCGGGGTGAGCGGGGCGGGCGACCCCTCGACTCCGCGACTGACGTCGCTCCCCTCGGGGTGAGCGGGGCACTCGATCAGAAGAATTGGGCGCAGTATCCGCCGCCGTCGTTGGCCCAGTTGCGTTGAATCAGGTAGTCGCGCGCGCCCAGCGTCATGTTGGCGGCTGATCCGTTGGGCTCGGTGAACACATTTGAAAACGTCCAGGCGCATTTGTCTGCGTTCTCCTGCCCCCGCGAGTCGTACCAGGCGTTGAGCTGGGGATCGGTTACTGCTTCCTCCAGCTCGTGCGCGATGATGTTGGCCATTCCATCCGCCCCCAGATTGTCGTTCGGGGAGGTGACGCGGTTTCGAGCGCAACCGTTGAGACACCGCTCCGAATTACCGATGAAACCATACTTGACCGGCGTGCCCTGGAAGGAGAAAGCGCCGTGGTATCCGCAATGACGCGAGCAGAAACCAGAGGTGGTCACGTCCCTGGACGTGAGAACGAAATAAATGCCGTTGTAATCAAGCGGCAGATCGCCGCGGTCGAGGGCGCCGCGAACCACGTTGGACATGTTGCCGATGGTGGTTCCCTGCGAGTAGAAGTCGAATGCGGCGCCTCCGTAATTCACTGCGTTGATCACCGGGTTGCCGAATGCATCGGTGTACGTGGTGTTGATATTGAAATAAGGCGAACCGCCGATGTTCGCCGCCAGGTCGGGCAGGATGTCCAGGGCGGTGTTGCCGTCCCAGTTGCCGTACCAGATGTAATAAAGATTCGGCGTGTTGGAGCCATCGGGGTTGGTGCCCATCACTGGCCCGCCGTGGAAAAGGATGGGAATGCCGGGTGAGTCGACCGCGCTCTCAGCTCCCTCCTCGAAGATCGGCGTGAAGTGGATCGGACCTTCTCCATTCTCCTCCGCTGCAACCTCGTGCAATGACAGCCAACACAGCGAGAGAGCCGTAGCCGCGATTCTTCGTGTTTGCATTTTCCCCCCGGTGTCCAGCTCGGGCGTCGAGCCCGCTCGGTGAATGCTCCGTCGGAGCCGAGCGGTCATCGCACAAAACCGGCCGCCCGTAAATCCCACGCGCGCTCCGCTTCCCAGCAGAAAGCTTTCGCGACCGCGCTGACGCGCGTACTCTGGAACCGTGCGCAGAGGCATCATCATCAGTCCGCCCCGGGCGGCCGACGGTTTCGCTTTTTCTTCGGCCCCCACCCCGCGGCGGCAGGAAGAGTGGAGCATCGGCCATGAGCAAGCGATCCCGGACGCGACAGCACGAATCGTCTATCGAGATCCCGGTCCCGGTAGAGCAAGTCTGGAAGGCGATCACCGACGCCAATGAAATCCGGAAATGGTTCGCGCCAGAGGTGCGCGTCGATCCGCGCACCGGCGGTGAATACTTCGTCTCCTGGGGGCCGGGGCAGGAGGGTCCCGGCGTGGTCGAGATTTTCGAGCCGCACCGTCATCTGCGGGTGGTGACCGAGCGCCAGGCGCCGGTCGATACCAGCGGCAAACCCGACATCACCGCGAGCGGCGCCGCCCAGCAAGCGCCCATCCACGTAGGCACCGATTATTTTGTGGGGACCGCGCGCGGGAGCACCTTTCTTCGAGTGGTGCAGTCGGGCTTCCCCGATTCACCGGAATGGCGCGGCGAGTTCGAGGGAACGAAGGCCGGCTGGCCCATCTTTCTGCGTGTCCTTCGGCATGGCCTGACCCGGCACCTCGGAGCACCCGGCATTCAAGAATGGGTGTACGCCCGCGCTCCGATGAGCTGCGCAGAGGCGTGGGCGAAGCTGATGGGCCCCGAGGGCCTGTGCGCCAAGAGCGGCGTGCAACAGCTTGCGGCCGGCGCTCGATACGCCTTTGTCGCCTCGGATGGCCAGAAGCTGGAAGGTCTGCTCCAAGCGTGGTCGCCGCCGCACGAGTTCTGCGGTACCTGGGAAGGAGCCAACGACGGCCTGCTGACCATCGCCTGCAAGGAATCGAAGGGCGTCACCGGCCTGATGGTTCAACTCTCGCTCTATGACCTGCAGCAGGCCCAGGTAAAGGAAGCTCGCCGGCGCTGGGAGACGCTGATCAAAAAGCTATTCCCGCCGTCTCGCATGGCCACGGCATAGCCCCGGTCAAGCCGACTCGCCGAGGTCGGCAGCGAAGCGTATGATGCCGCGCCGGACCGATGGAACGGGGGGCGCCCCTTCGGGTTCCAAGGGATGAGGAGGCCCCCATGTTCGACTCAGTCCTCGACGGCAACGCACGCTGGACACGCAGTCTGCGCGCCGGTGCGGTCTCGTCAGTCGCTCTGCATGCCGCACTGGTTTGCGCGGCAATGTGGATCTCGGGACGGACGGTTATCAAGGCGAAGCTGGCCGACGAAGGCGTCCCCACCATCTTCGTTGCCAGACAAGCACAGCGGGGCATTCCCGATACACCGTCCTCGAGCTCGGGGCCGGTGCGGCCGCGGCCTCACGCCGTGCCACCCCGTCCCCTCGCTGCGGTGCTAAAGCCAGTGGAGCGAGCTTCGCCCGTTGAAGCGCTCAACGATGCGCCCACGGAAAACGACTCCGAACGATCTGCAGCCGGCCGGGGCGTGCGGGGTGGAGCCATTGTCGGGGATCCGAACTCCACCTGCATCGGACAGGGTTGCAGCCAGGACGGTCCGCCCGGACCCAGCGTTTCACGAACAACGGCGGTGATGGACTTTGCAGGGGACATGCGACCGCCCCGGCTCCTCGAGGGTGAGGAGATCGCCTTCACGCGCGAGGCGCTCGAGGCGCACGCGCGCGGCACGATGCTCGTCCAGTGCACCATCACCATCGAGGGCCGAGTCACCGATTGCCGAATTTTGAAACCGGTGCCGCACATGGAACGCGCCGTCCTCCGCGCGCTGGCCACGCGCCGCTACACACCGGTTCTGTTCGAGGGCAAGCCGATGCCGGTGAGATATACCTTCGTCATTCAACTGGTCGGGCCGCAGTAACACCGCTCGCCCCGAGCGTAGCGAAGCGCAGTCGAGGGGTCACCCCCAGCCTTCTCAAGCATCCCATGCCCGCTGCACCGCCGCGCGCGATCGGCTCGGAGTTTTCATCGCAGCGAAGCGAAGTCGAGGGGCCGCGAATGGTGCCCTCGACTACGCGCCTCCAGCGCTACGCTCGGGCAGACCGGTGAGCGTCGCGAAGCAGCGGCCGGGCCTGAGAGCGGTCGTACGCATGACAACCGCTTCACCATTGGCGATCCGTGCATAGCGTCTGTCCAGGAGGCCACGCGGGAACGCGTGGAGACATCGATGACCGAACCGAAACCGCCCGTGAGAGAGCCGGGCGTCTATCCGGGCCAGGGTGCGCCGGAGGTACCGCCGCGATCCGATCCCGACAAGGAGATGCCGCCGCCCCGGGAAGTGCCCGACCCCAACGTGCCTCGCTATCCGCAAAAGCCGAGCCGTGAGAGGCCGGACGAGCCGGGCCGTTCCGAGCCGGAGGTTCCTCCGATGCCTCCGCCGCAGCACGATGTGCCTCCCGTACTCACCTAGCCGGCGCGGGGCTCCCCGAAACATTTCGCAACAGATCCGCAACGCCGCAGCAATCTCATGGCGGTTTCCTCTCGCGTACCGTACACGGTGGGGTGCCCAACGTGTGCCCTCGCGCAGAGGAGGTCGTCATGCGGAGATGGACTTCGGTCGCCCTGGTGTTGCCCCTGATCGGGTTGGCAGCACTGCTTTCCAATGCGCGGGGTAGGCAGTGGATACAGGAGGCTGCCGCCGAGCAGGTCGAAGACGCGCTCGACGCGGTGGCAATCACGGATTCGCAGCGAGCCACCCTGGAAGATTTCAAGAACGTCGTCGCCGCCCGGCTGGAGTCCAGGATCGCGCGATTCGGCGACCTGATCCGGAGAGTTTTCCGCCCTCGCTCATACGGTTGTCAGCTCAAGCAGCGATTCCAGGTCGTCACGTTGCCCGGAGAAGAGGCGATCTGGGTTCAGTTGCCAAGCGACGACGCATCCTTTCCGCAAGCCCTGCCTTCACGTCAGCACGCATTGCATTCGTGCGGATCGGTCGCCCGGGTGGACTTTCCGCGACCTGTTCCATCTCTGATCTCGGCGCCCGTCGCGGTGCCGAAGCAGCGCGAGGGCGGCCGCGGGTGGAATCGGGTGTGGTTTCGGGCGCCCGCTGGTTGCAATACGTTAGATTGCCGTCGTGATTCACGCGCTCCTGATCGAGGATGATCGCAAGCTCGCCTCGCTGCTGGTCGAGTTCCTCGAGCAGAACGGCGTTGCCACGACGTTGGCGATGGACGGTGCGCAGGCCCTGAACGCGCTGGCCGCGGCCCACTTCGACATCCTGCTGGTGGACATCATGTTGCCCGGAATGGACGGGCTCACGCTGACGAAGAAGATTCGCGAGCGCTGGCAAATCCCGGTGATCATGGTGACCGCCCGGGACGACGACGCGGACAAGATCGTGGGGCTGGAGCTGGGCGCGGACGACTACCTGGCCAAGCCCTTCAACCCCCGCGAGCTGCTGGCGCGAATTCGCGCCGTGCTGCGCCGCTCGCAGGCGCCCACCGAAGAAGGCCGCTTCAGCTCAGGCGGGCTGATCATCGACTTCGGCGCGCGCGAGGTGTTGGTGGATGGAAAGCGGCAGGCCCTCACCACGCATGAGTACGAGCTGCTGTGCGCCCTGGCCAAAAATGCCGGTCGGGTGCTCTCCCGAGATCGCCTGCTCGATCTGGTCAAGGGTACCGAAGCCGACGACGCGTTTGATCGATCCATCGACGTTCACGTGAGCCGACTTCGCCAGAAGATCGAGCCTGACCCGCGCCACCCGCGCTACGTGAAGACCGTGAGAGGCGCAGGTTATCTGCTGCCGCGCGAGAGCTGACGATGCCTTTCAATCTTCCCCGCCGTTTGTCCGTGCGCCTCTACCTCGCTTTTCTCGCCGTCCTCTTGGCGGTGGCCGTCGCGTCCGCGGCGCTCACCTGGGCGACCGGACGAACGGTGATCCGATCGACGCGCTTTCATGGTCCGGACATCGTCAGACACCTCGCGCGCGAGCTTCCCTTCGAGGACAAGGAGGCACTTCGACGCACGCTGGAACGAATGCACGATGACCTGGATCTGGACATCGCGGTCTTCGATATGCGCGGCCGGCTGCGGGCCTCCTCGGGAGCGGAGATAACCCATCCGTCGAACCAGGCGATGTTCATCCTGCAGCTCCAGCCTGCCTGGCTTACCGAGCCGTACGTGGTGGGCGGCCCGATTCCTGGCCCTGGCTTCGGCGGCTCGCAAGGCGTGATGGTATTGCGGCTCCGCAGCCTCGAGGAAGGCCAGCGGCTGCTGGTGCGTCCGCTGTTGCTCCTGATGGGAGGCCTGCTCGTTTCGCTGGCGCTGGTGTATCCGCTCTCGCGGTCCATCACCCGGCCGCTGGAGCGACTCACCGCCACCGCCGACGCGTTCGGTCGCGGCGACCTGACGGCCCGCTCGGGAATTGTGCGCGACGACGAGGTCGGGCGCCTGGCGCGGTCCTTCGACCAGATGGCCGAGCGCATCCAGGCTGCGCGACGCGCCGAGAAGGAGCTGCTCGCCAACGTCTCGCACGAGCTGCGAACGCCGCTGGCCCGCGTCCGCGTCGCGCTGGGTCTGATCGAGTCGCCCCCGGAGGCGACACGGCGCCGCCTCGCCGTGGTGGAGGAAGAGCTCGACGAGCTGGAAAGGCTGATCTCCAACGTGCTCACCGCCACCAAGCTGGACTTGGCTGCCTTCCCTTTCAGGCGCACCCCCGTCCGCATTCGCGACCTGGCAGAGAAGAGCCGCGACCGCGTGCTGGCCCTGGATCCCGAGCGCCAGGTCGAAGTGGATGTCCCCGAGTGGCTGGTGGCGAGCTTGGATTCGTCGCTGTTCTCCCGCGCGCTGGACAACCTGGTGGACAACGCCCGGAAGTACGACGAGAGCGGCCGGCCGATCGGCATTTCCGCTCACTCCGATGGCGCGATGGTGCGGGTCGCGGTGAGGGACCACGGCCCGGGCATTCCCGAGAAAGAGCTGGCACGGATCTTCGATCCTTTCTTCCGCGGCGCCAACGCGCGCGCGGTGAGCAGCGGATTCGGGCTCGGCCTGGCGCTGGCCCGCCGCGTGGCGGAGATGCACGGCGGCGCCATTCGCGCCACCAACCTTCCCACCGGCGGCACCGAGATCGAGCTGAGCATTCCCTGCGCGCCGGCCGCAGCGACCAGCGCCCTGGCGCTCGACAGCTAAACGCGCCGGTCCGGGATGATTGCAAAGGGACCCTTGCTCGCCCGATACGTTTCGAAGCCGCGCCGGTCCAGGGTGAGGATTTCCGCGATTGAAAGCTCGTCTGCCACAGCGACCAGCAGCGCATCCACGAAGTCCATCGGCACGCTTCGGTACCGCTTCATCAACCCGAACGCCTGCTGATAGCGCTCAGGCGACGGCGCTGCAAACTCCGTGCGAACCGACGCGGCAATTTGAAATGCGACATGGGGCCCTGCCGGCGCGCGCCGCAGCAGGTGCGCGGCTTCAACCAGCACGCCTTCCACGCTCACGAACTTCGCATGAAGTTGCTCCCAAGCTCGGACGCAACGCTGGTGATCGGGATCGCTTCGGTTCGCGAGCGCGACCAGAAAGCCGGTGTCGAGCAGCAGCGTCCTAGCCACGCCTGTCGGGTTTCCAGTCTCTGAGCGCCGCGCGAGCTCTGCGACCAGGCACGACCGATCGGCTGTCGATCTTGCCGACCCACTTTCTGCTCAGCTCGTAGGCAGACGGTCCGTTCTCGAGGTCAGCGGGCATCATTTCTCGCTCGAGCACGCCCCGGACCAGGTCGGAAGGTGTTGTCTGCATCTCCCTCGCTCGGAGCTTCAGCTGTCGAAGCGCGGGCATGGAAAGGCGGATGGTCAATGTCCCTTTCAAGCGAGGCATGGTAAGACAGCGTAAGACAATCGCGTTCAGCTTGTCAAAGCAAGCCGACTCTAGGTCGCGCCGCTGAAATAGCGTGGACCCGGAGAGCGGCCGGGTTGCCGGGATCGGGGCAATGCCTTATACGAGCCCATGCCGATGGGAGCCGCACTTCCTTGAGCGATTCCGCAGGAGATCTCGCCGCCAAACTGGCCGAACGAACGCTCGAGCTGTGCAGGATTTCCAGCCCGATCGGACAGGAGCGCGAGATCGCCGATCATCTTGAACGCTGGGCGTGGAGCCTGTTTCCGCGCTCGCAGGTGTACCGGAAATCGAACTCGCTGGTGGTCGGCTCGGTGGCGGACGGCAGGCCGACGGTGGCGCTGGTCGGCCATCTGGATACTGTTCCGCCCCATCCGTCAGACGGACCGGCGCGGATCGAGCGCGATCGGATCTTCGGACGCGGAAGCTCGGACATGAAGGGCGGCGTGGCGGTGATGATGGCGCTGGCGGAAGGGCTTCCGCGGGATCGCCTCCCGTACAACCTGCTGCTGATCTTCTACGAGCGGGAGGAAGGTCCGTACCTGGAGAGCGGGCTGGGGCCGCTGTTCGAGGCGCTTCCCGGGCTGAAGTCGGTTGCGCTGGGGATCGCTCTCGAGCCCACGGACAACGTCGTCCAGGTGGGCTGCGTCGGCAGCATTCATGCCACGCTGCGGTTTTCCGGCAAGACCGCACATTCCGCTCGACCGTGGCAAGGAGAGAACGCTATTCACGGCGCGGGGCCGCTGCTTGCCGAGCTGTTGACGCTGCCGCGCCGCGAGGTTTCGTTCGCCGGCTTTCCGTTCTACGAGGTTTTTTCCGTCACCCGCGCTTCGGGCGGCCGGGCGCGCAACGTGGTCCCCGATTTGTTCGAGATGAACCTGAACTATCGATTCGCGCCTGGGAAAAGCATGGAGCAAGCACAGCAGGACGTGCGAGCGCTGGTGGGCGATAGAGCAGAGATCGAGTTCGCAGACCTGGCGCCATCCGGACGCGTGTGCACGGACAACCGCCTCTTCCAGGAGCTTCTGACCGCGACCGGGCTGCCTGCCGCCTCGAAGCAGGCCTGGACCGACGTGGCCCGCTTCTCCGCCTTCGGCGTGGACGCGATCAACTTCGGCCCCGGCGAAACAGCGCAAGCGCACCAGCAGAACGAGAGCGCTTCCATTCCCGCGCTCGCGCTGGCGTACCAGAAGCTCAAAGCCTTCCTGACCGCTCAATGCCAGAAGCCGACCGACACCCCGAAGTCGGCGTAGCGCTTGGCGACGTCGAACGAAGCCGAGGCCGACCAGTCCGTCAGGAAATGCAGCAGGTAGAGCTCCAGACCGCCGGTCGCGTGGGGGCGCGCGGAGCCGCTGGGGAACGCCGACGGCTCGAGGAACGTTCCCAGGCGCGTGCGCAGCCACCCGACGATCGTGTCGTGCTCGAGGCCCAGGCGCGGCGCGACGTAGATGGCGTTGCCAACCGGGTTCACCTGGTCGCGGAAGGCGGAGGTGAACGCATGAATCGAGAGCGCGTCGGCCGCCGGCGCGATCAGGTCGGCCTGCGCGGAGAGCAGCCATCGACCGGCGGGGATATCGGAAGGCGCTGGACGTGCCTCGATTTCACCCAACCTCGCGGGAAGCTCGCGCTGCGCCGCGGGAGAGAGCCGATTGTAGCTCTCGGCTCCGGCGCCGAACCGAACGGAGGCGCCCACGGAGAGGGTGCCGGGTGAAATTACGGCCGAGAAGATGGGTCGACCCGCGATCGATGGGGTCTGACCCACCCTGGCGCTGAATCCCGCCACCACTTGCGGCTTGAAGGAAGCACCCAGGCGAAAGCGCTGTCCCTTCGGTCGAAACAGGAAATCGAGCTCCAGGCCGCTTCCGGCGTAATGCCAATCCTCGCCCTGGTACTCGAACACCGCGTCGGCCGTGTAGACCCCCAGGCCGATGATCAGCTGATCCTTCTCCACCGCCAGCCCACCGGCCAGAGCGATCCTCGACAGGTGAATGGTGATCAAGTCGGAGGGACTGCACGGATCCGTCGCGCAATACGATTGGGAGCTGGTCCGGAAGTAGGTGCCAAGACCGAAGCGCCGATACTGAAGCATCAAGCCGGCCAGAACCTGTGAGTTCCTCTCGGCATCGGTCCGCACTCCCTCGTTCTCCAGATCCGACGCACGGGTGCTGCGGACCGGCAGATTGAGCCAGGAGAGCGTGAAGTCGTAGTCCCAGCTGCGATCGAGCTTCGGACTGCGGTGAGCGAGCACGGCGAGATTGGTGGCCATCCCGTCCGCGCCCTCGGCGATCCCGGCATACGCGCCGCCGAGCGCGGTCACCCTGGTTGATCCGACCAGCGCGCCGGACCCCAGATAGAGCCGCTCCGGGCGCGCAGGCTCCTGTCCGAGCGCCGCAAGCGAGATGAGCCAGGTTAGAGTCGCCGCCCCACGAGCGCGGGTCACCAGCGAATCTTAGCGCTGGCCAAGCGTAGCTCCAGACGCCGGGGGCCTTGCACGTGGGCGCAGCGAATCGCGCACCGCAGGATCACCTTCATCCGGCAGTGCTGTGAGACTGCGACTGCAACCACACCTGGTATTTCTCCCCGAGGTCCTCCGGCTCCACCTGCTTGAGGAGCGCTTCCATGGCCGATGCGATTCCGCCGTCGCGCGGGTCCCGCAGCGCCGCCTCGATGTACAGCTCCAGCGCGTGCACCTGCCTGGCAGCGCAGCGGAGCTCGTCGCCCCGGCTGTGGTAGACGACGGCCTCCTCTTCGATGAGTCGGGCCAGGATCTTGATCTTCGCGGCCTCGCCGAGCAACTGCCCCGCCGATGCGGAGTCGATGGCTGTCAGCGTCCGGTACTCGATCCCGAAGAACCCCGGAAACGCGCCCTGCAGCTGCTCCAGCGCCTGATCGTATTTCTTCTCCTGCTTGAGCTTGAGCACCACGGCCAAGAGCGCGGCGAGCTGCTTGACCAGCCGCATGATGTAATCTCTCTCGACCAACGAAGACACCGAAGCAACCTCCAGCGCGACTCCTATCAAATTCGAGGCGAGCGCGCGGTCACGACGGAGCTTCGGTGGGATCGCTCCCTGCCTCGATTGCTGCGAACCCGGCCGCCAGCTCCTGGTGCTCGCTGCTGCCCAGCTCCGCCAAGCGATCTTGCGCAGGACGCGCGAACCGGGCCACCAGAGCATCGATGCGGCGATTGGCCTGCCGCACGCGGTCGCGCGGCAGCCGGCCTTTCTCCACCGCTTTCACCAGGCCTTCGATCGCCCGGCGCTGCGACTCGGTCCCGTGGCAAACGAGGAAGGCATCCACGCCGGCCAAGGCTCCCAGGATCGCTGCCTCTTCTATCGAGTAGTGGTCGGCGATCGCCTTCATCTGCAAGTCGTCACTCACTACGACGCCGTCGAAACCGAGCTCGCTGCGCAGAACCGACATCGCCGCGCGGCTCATCGTCGCCGGGGTCCCCGCGTCCACCGCCTCGAAGACCACGTGCGCCGTCATCACCGCCGCCAGCCCGGCCTTCGCGTACGCGCCAAAGGGAACCAGCTCCACCCGGCGCAGCCGCTCCAGGTCGTGCGGCAAGCGGGGCAGGGTCAGGTGCGAATCCTGTGTGGTGTCGCCGTGACCCGGGAAGTGCTTCGCGCACGAGGCAACTCCATCTGACTCCATTCCCTTCGCCAGCGCCACGCCCAGCCGCGCCACTTGGCTGGCCTCGCGGTGCAGCGCGCGGTCGCCGATCACCGGGTTCGCCGGATTGGTGTCCACGTCGAGCACCGGAGCGAAGTCCCAGTCGAAACCGACCGCGCGCAGCTCGAAGGCGAGCAGCCGGCCGAACCTCTCGGCGAGGGCAGCATCGCCCCAACGGCCCAGCTCGCGCATCGAGGGCAACGCGGCGAAGGGCGCGCCGCGCAGCCGAGCCACCCGCCCGCCCTCCTGATCGACCGCAAGAACGAATGGCGTCTTCGCGCGGGCTTTGATGGTGCGGCACAGCGCCGCAGTCTCCGCGGGGCTCCCGATGTTGCGCTTGAACAGAATCGCCCCGAATACGCCGTCGTCGATCAGCGCTTCGAAGTCGGGACCCAACTCTGGGCCGGGAAAGCCGACCATCAACATCCGAGCGCACTGCCGATAAAGCTCAGCGTTCACTCATCCCCCGATCCCCGCTCGCCCCGAGCGTAGCGACTTCAGTCGCGAAGTCGAGGGGTCGCTCATTTTCGCAGCAAAACCCCCTCGAAGAAGAAGGCCATCGCCGCGGCGACGATCAGCCAGCTCCAGAAGGGAACCCGGTGCTGTTGCTGGGTATCGCTGGCGCCCTTAACCACGCCCTCTTGCCCGAAATAGGCGGACAGCTCGTCCGGGTTGATGCGCGTCAAGTCGCTCTCGGATGGATCGATCACCGCCGCGAAAGTGAGGGCGGGTATCGGCCTGCCCGATGCATCGAGCACCTGGTGGATGCCGGGCTCCTCCAGCGGCCCGACGATCACGCTTCCGTCCTCCTGGGCCCGGGTAGGCAGCTCGGCGCCCGACGGCGAGCGGACCGCGCCGACCGGCTCCTGTGCTTTGGCGGCCAGGACGATCGGCTCCCCCACGCGGCCGCGCAGCTCTTCGCGCTCTTCCAGCGAGCCGCAGAGGAACGCCGAGAAGCGCTGCATCAGCGGCAGGAAGCTGGTGCGGATGGGGAAGTCGCTCCAGTCGCGGTCCACGGTGGAGGTGTACAGCAGCACCCGGCCTTGTCCACGGCGCGCGATGGCGATGGCCGGCGCGCCGTCTTCGTAGGTTGCCAGGACTTCCGAGCTCGTGGTCCCGCTCGCCTCCGCTTCGAGCAGCATGTACCGATAGAATCGCGCGCTCATCAATCCCTCGCGCGCTCGCCCCGTGAAGAGCGAGAAGATGGGGTGCTCGGTGACGATTTTTCCCAGCTTGGCCGCCTTGCGGTCCGCGTCGGGCTCCTCCGGTGCAACCGATGTCCTGACCAGGCGCAAGGGGCGCGGGAGAACGTCGCCGAGGTACTTGTTGTAGAGCTCCGGGTCGACGTGATCCCCGAGAGAGACAAACAGCCCGCCGCCCTTGCTGACGAAGTCCACCAGCTGGCGCGAGACCTCGGGGGTTGGAACGGTGACGTTGAGGAGCATGATCAGCTCGTATTGGTCGAAGGGCTCGCGAAAGCCGGCCTCCGGATCCTTGACCGTCTGACGCACCGGCGATCCAGGCGCGTTGAGCGCCGCTTCCACGAAGAATGCCTCGTCGCGGTAGCGCACGGTGCTCGGCTCGCCGTTGATCACCAGTGCGCGCAGATCCTTGGGCACGGTGATCACGAAGGGAAGGCGGTCATCCGGGCTCAAGTTGTCAGGGGTGATGAGCACCTCGCCGGTCAGCACGCCCCCGGCGTTGAAGCGATGGCGCAGCGTCTTCTGCGCGGCGCCGTTGGGCGGAATGTCCATGAAGCCCTTGGCCACCACCTGGTCGCCCACCTTGAGGGATGCCTCCAGGTCCTTCACCGGATCTGGAGAGAAATTCCGGACCGTGAAGCTGAACTGGAACGCGCGGGGGCCGAGCTGGAGCGCGGGCTCGATCTTCAGATCGACCAGCCCGTGGTTGGGCAATGTCTGGCGCCCCGAGGCTGCGTCGCGGATCACCACGTCGGGGCGGATCTTCTCGCCCTTGGGACCGGTCACCATGGGCGGCGGCAGGCTCAGGCGAAACGAGTTGGCGGTCAGATCGGAGATGATCACCAATCGCTTGCCGCTCACCGAGCTCTCCTCGAGGGAGTGCGCGCCGAGATCCAGGCATCGATTCAGGTCGGTGCCGGCGAAGGTCGGCGCCGCGGCATCGATGATCGCGCGCAGCTGGGAGCGGTCGAAGGTGGGCGAGGGCGGCGACGACGAGCTGCGGCCGCAGACGATCACGTTGGCCGGCTCGTCCGGCATCAGATCGCGCAACGTCTCGCGAGCCTGCTCCCGGCCCTTTTCGAACAAGCTGGTTCCGTCCGTGTAGCGCATGGACACCGAGGCATCCAGGATGATCGAGGTGGCGGCCGGGCCCCGCGAAGCCGCGGCGATCTGCGACGCCCGCCGCAGCTCAGGCCGAGCCAGCGCCACCGGCAAGGCGAGCAGGATGGTGGTGCGCAAAAGGTAGAGCAGCAACCGCTTCAACCGGAGGCGAGAAGCAGTCCTTCGCTGGCTGCGCAGCACGAAGGAGATCGCCCCGAACGGGTGCGGCCGGGGCCTGCGTCGATCGAACAGGTGGATCAGCAGCGGGATCAACGCCGCCAGCGCGCCCAGCAGCATCCATGGGTGCGCGAAGGTCATCGGCGCCTCTCCTGGCGTCGAGCCAGGAATCGGAGGAGCACCGCGTCGAGCCGCTCGTCCGTCCGAACCAGCTCGTAGTCCACGTCGGCTTCGGCGCAAGTGGAACGGACGGCTTCGAGGAAGGTGGCGAACTCCTCCAGGTAGCTCTTCTTGATCTCCCGCGGGTTCACCTCGATCCGGCGCTCGTCCTCCATCGACAAAAAGAGCGTGTGGTCGTCGAACGGGAAGGTGATCTCGGCAGGATCGATGATCTGAAACACCACCAGGTCGTTCTTCCGCGCCCGCAGCTGGAGAATGCGCTTGAGAGCTTCGGGGCGATCGTCGAAGAGATCGGAGAAGACCGCGATCAGTGAGCGGCGGGAGATCCTCTCCGCCAGGTGATCGGCCGCTCCGAAGAGATCGGTGGTTCCGCGCGCGCCGACGCCCTCCAGCTCGTCGAGCACCACCCTCAGGTGGCCCGCCGCCGATCTCGCCGGCAGATCGCTGAAGCGCTCGCCGGTGACCACCGCGAGCCCAGCCGCATCCTGCTGCCGCACCAGTAGATACGCCAGCGCACCTGCCAGCGTCTTCGCCACGTCCAGCTTGGAGAGCGGGCCGCTCTGGTAGGCCATCGACGCGGAGCCGTCGAGCACCATGATCGCCTGCAGATTCGTTTCGTGCTCGAAGCGCTTGATGTAGTACTTGTCGAACTTGCCGAACGCCTTCCAATCCAGGTGGCGGATCTCATCGCCGGGGGCGTATTCCTTGTGCTCGGCGAACTCCACGCTCTGCCCCTGATGGGGGCTCTTGTGCAAGCCGGAGAGCACGCCATCCACCACCGCCCTGGCGCGCAGCTTCACGCCGGCGAGCTTGGAAAGCGTTTGGGCGTTCAGCAGCTCCACGTTCAGGACTTGATCATCGCCAGCAGGCGGTCGATCAGCTTGACCGAGGTGATCCCCTCCGACTCCGCATGGAAGTTGGGCAGCACGCGGTGGCGCAGCACGGGCTTGGCCAGCGCTTTCACGTCGTCGACGCCGGCGACGTAGCGGCCGTTGAGGATCGCCCGGGCCTTGGCGGCGATCACCAGATACTGGCTGGCGCGCGGACCGGCGCCCCAGGCCACGTTCTTGGCGATGAAATCCGGAGCGCCATCCTCCTTGGGCCGCGTGTGCCGGACCAGACTGACCGCGTACTGCACCACGTGCTCCGGAACGGGTACCCGCCTGACCAACTCCTGAAGGTCGATGATCTTCTCCGGCGAGAGAATCTTGTTCAGCGTGGGGCGGCTGGCGCCGGTGGTGCTCTTGACGATCTGCACCTCCTCCTCCGCGCTCGGATAACCTACGTCCACCAGGAACATGAATCGATCCAGCTGCGCCTCGGGAAGCGGATAGGTCCCTTCCTGTTCGATCGGATTCTGGGTGGCGAATACCAGAAAGGGGAGGTCCAGCGGAAAGGTCTGCCCTCCCGCGGTGACCCGGTACTCCTGCATCGCCTGCAGCAGCGCCGCCTGCGTCTTGGGCGGAGTGCGGTTCACCTCGTCGGCCAGCACGATGTTGGCGAACAGCGGCCCGCGCAGGAATCGGAACTCCCGGCGGCCGGTGCTGCGGTCCTCCTCGAGGATCTCCGTTCCGGTGATGTCGGAGGGCATCAAGTCCGGCGTGAACTGGATCCGATTGAAGGTCAGGTTGAGCACATCCGCCAGCGTGGAGATGAGCAGCGTCTTCGCCAGCCCCGGGACGCCCACGAAGAGGCAGTGGCCGCGCGAGAACAGGGAGATCAGCAGATGCTCGACCACTTCGCGCTGGCCCACCACGCGCTTTTCGATCTGGTTGAGGATCTGCTGCTTGGCCAGGGAGAGATCCTCTACCGCCTTGAGGTCATCGCCCAACTCGCTCTCGTCTGGGACCAACGGCACTCTGGCTGTGTTGTCCATAGGAAGAGTTTATTAGCCTGTCCGCAGCCAGCGAAAAAGCTGCGCGGGGGTTGGTGTGGTTCCAGTAGCGAGCAGTGCCACCCGAAAGATCTTGGCGCAGATCCGGATCACCAGCGCTGCGCTTGCTGTCAGGACAAGCAGGGAAAGGGCAAATTCCCACGGGGGCAAGGCATCCGCTCCATAGCGGAGCAGACCGGTCACCGGCGCGGTGAACGGTATGTAAGTGAGCGTGCGCGCCAGCCTGCCGGCCGGGTGAGCCAGCAACGATGTGATCATGATCATCGGGAGGATGGCGGCGAGGGTGAACACGGCGCTGAGCTGCTGAGTGTACTTCTGAGTGTTGCCGATCGCGCCCACCGTCAAAAGCACGGCGCCGTAGAAAAAGAAGCCCAGCACGAAATAGCAGAAGCCGACGACGGCCTGGATCGGGCTCAGGCCCAGCGATTGGAAGAGCAGTCCCGCCGGCAGGGCCACCGCGACCAGATACAGCAGGAACTGCAGCAGGGCCGCGGCCCACAACCCCAACAGCTTTCCCCAGAACAGTTGGTCCGGGGTCAGCGACGTCAGCAGCAGCTCGAGGGCGCGGTTCTGTTTCTCCTCGGCCAACCCGGTGGCGAGGTACGACGCGCTGGTGAAAACGGACACCAGCAGCAGCAGCGCGAAACCCAATGGAACCATGAACGGGCGCAGCTCGCGCAGAGTGTCCGCCGGGGCCTTGGCTCCGCTGGGCTCGAGCACGAAGCGATGAAGCCGGGGCGAATCGGCGACGCGGGCGGCCAGCGTGGGATCCACCCGGCCCTGGAGGAGCCCGCAAACCAGCCACGGCCGCAGGATTCCGGCGGCGCTCGTCCGGCCGGCGGAAAGGTCGAACTCGCGTTTGCCGCGCACGTACTCTTCCAGGCTGCCCGAGGCGAGGTAATCGCGCGGAATGCGGATCACGCTCGTCACTGCTCCGCTCTGGAGATCGGTCTGGGCCTCGTCCAGCGAGCGAAAGCGCTTCAATTCCGTCCGGCGCACCAGCGGCGGACCCGCGCTGGGCCGGGTGAGCGAATCGGGCATCGGGGTCAGCTCCGCTTCCAGCGCGTTGGGGGCATCCGCGAAGAGGCCGGTCTCGTCGATAATCCCGATGGTCCGCTTCCGGGCCAGGCTCTCGGCCACGGTGCTCATCGCCGCGAGAGAGCTGATCAGCATCAGCCCTCCGACGAAGAGCGGCATTCCGACCAGCGTGATCAAGTAGCCCAGGCGCGTCACGGCGCCCAGGAACTCGTAGCGGGCGACGGCGAGAATCTTACGCATCCGGTCGTCCCCCCACCGCGCGAACGAAGATCTCCTCCAGCGTAGGGACATGCGGTGCGAAAGAGGTCAGCGAAAGCCTCCGCTCCACCACCTGCTGCAGGATGGTCTCCGTGGTCACGCCCGGCTTGAGGTACAGGCGAATGGGGAGCTCGCCGTTGCCGCCATCCGCCGCCAGCGCCACGCGTTGCACGCCGGGCAGCGCCGCGAAATCGCCGCTGCCGCGAACGAGCACGCTCCCGTCCGCATAGCTCTTCCGAACGGGACCCACCTCGCCCTCCAGCACCATGCTCCCCTGGTTCAACAGCAGCATGCGGTGGCAGAGCTGCTCCACGTGTTGAAGCTGGTGCGTGGAGATAAGCACCGCCTTGCCCTGGGCGACGGTCTCCTGGAGCAGCTGCACCACCAGCGACCGGTTCATCGGATCCAGACCGCTGAAGGGCTCGTCGACCAGGAGCAGCATCGGGTCGCCCATCAAGGCAGCCGCCATCTGTACCTTCTGCTGGTTGCCCTTGGACAGCTCGCCGATCTTCGAGCGCTCGCGAGCATCCAGCTCCATTCGCCCCAGCAGCGCGCGACCCTGCTCTCGGGCGGAAGCGCGCGACATACCCTTCAGCTCGCCCAGGTAGATCAGCAGATTCAGCGCTCGGGCCCGGGCGGGCAGCCCGCGGTCCTCGGGGAGGTAGCCCATTCGCTCCAGCGCCTCGGGACGGGGAGCGCGGCCGAAGATCTCCACCGCGCCCTCGTCGGGCCGCAGCAGGTCCACGGCGATGCGAAGGAGCGTGGTTTTGCCGGCGCCGTTGGGGCCCAACAGGCCGAAAATCTCACCGGGTCGCAGCGAGAACGAGACGTCGCTCACCGCCAAGCGCGAGCCAAAGCGCTTGGTCACGCGGCGAAGCTCGAGCAGCGCAGCGCCGGAGCTTTTCCCGTTCACCGAAATCTCACCGCTCGCCCCGAGCGTAAGGCGAGCGAACGCGAGCCTGTAGTCGAGGGGCCACCCAAATGGTCGACGCGGCTCATCCCGTCAAAACCTCCGCGGCCGTCGGTCACCGCCCGCCGTCGGTGGAACCAGCGGGCTCGCTGCGAGCTTCGCGCTTGCCCTCTGCCTCGGGCATGCTCAGCTCGGCCAGGGATCGGTTCTCCCTGCCGAGGAGGCTGGCGATACGCTCCACCTTCTCGCCCGGAAGACCGGTCAGGAGCATGGCCGCGGATCGGGCCCGCTCGGCGAGCGGTTTGGACCCCTGTGCCGTGTGGATGCGCAGCAGCGACAAGTGGATCTCCTCGTCGAAGGGATCCGAAGCGAGCGCCTCCAAGAACGCCGCGCGCGCCTTGTTCAGATCTTTCCGGACGAGATAGATGCGGCCCAGGTGCACGTTGGTGGCGGGCGAGCCCGGGTGGATCGCCAGCACTCCCAACAGCACGCGTTCCGCCTCTTCCACCTGCTTGAGCTCGAGCAGCGACAGCGCGTACTTGTTGGACACGGACTCGTACTTGTCGCCCACCAAGCGGTGCGCCTTCCCGAATTCCTCAGCCGCCGCTCCCGCCCGCCCGCGCTCGCGCATCAGCTCACCCAGGTGAGCGAACTTGCGCGCTGGTATCTCGACGATCTCGCCGAAGTCGGCGAAGTTGATCTCCTTGCCCTTCTTCTCGCCCTCGCGCTTGGCGCGCCCGGGCGCCTGGTCTTTGAGCACCACCTTCTCCTCGGACATGGGAATCATGTCCTTGGGGAAGGGCTGCTTCTTCATGTGGGCCAGCCAGGCCTTCTCGAAAGCGGCAAACGCTCGATGCGTCGCGCCCTCGATCGCCTTCTTGTCGTCCTTGCCCGAAACCAGCTCGTCGATCACGCCGCGCAAGCCCGCGGTGCCTTGCTCCTTGTAGATCAAATCGACAGCGAAGAAGACCTCCGCGAACGCGGTGGCCGCGTCCTCCGCCGATGGCAGCAACGCGATCGAGGGATGCATTTTCTCGAAAGAAATCAACCGGTCCTTCTTCACCCGATCGCCCAGCAGCGCGAGCGTGGAAGGAGACATCGACAGCCCGGCCGGTCCGCGCCAGCGGGATTCGAGATACTTTGCCAAGCCCTCGTGCAGCCAGATGGGAACCGTGTTGTGGCTCTTCTGCGAGACCACCAGGTGCACGAACTCGTGCGCCAGCGTGTCCTGCCAATCGTATCCGCGCAGCACGGCCTTGGGGCTGGTCACCATCAGCTTGTTGAACTTGCAGATGGCGATGGTGCCGGTGGTGGCGATCTGCTTCAGCGTCAACGTGGAGACCTTGGAGAGCTCGCGGGCGTCGCTCACCACTTCCACGCGGATCTTGCCCGGCGGGGCGTAGCCCAGATCCTTCGAGAGGGCGGCGCGGATGGCCTCCAGCGTCTCCAGAGCGTAGGGAGCGAGGATCTCCTCCTTGCCCTTCGGGTAAAAGAAGATGAAGTGATCGCTCTCCGCCTTCTGGTGATCGCGGGTGATCCTCTGCGTTTCCTTGGCCAGCCGTAAGTAGGAGCCGGGCTTGTCGTCGATTCCGGCGGAGTTGAACAGGTCGATCGCCTCGGCGTAGCGGCCCTCTTCGAAAGCGATCCGCCCCTTGAAGTACTGCAGCGGCTCGATGCCCTCTGGGGCGATCTTCTCCAGCTCGGCCAGCTCCTTCTTGGCGGAGGCGATGTCCCAATCGTTGATCGCCTGCTCCACGTTCTGCAGGCGCGCTCTTCCCTCCGCCTTGAGCTCCTGCGCGCCGGCCGCCGCCGCGAACAGCACAACACAGCAGCCAACGAACGTCCGAGCCGCGCGTCGGTTGCGCATCACTTCACCAGCTCCTCGTAGTAACGCTTCACCTGGTCTTTGTACTTTTCGGGAGCTCCCTGCTTCATCGCGTCCAGCAAGTCCTTGCGGAACTCCTTGGGCGCCTGATCCGCTGCCGGAATTTCCACTTTTTCCCGCGAGGCGTTGCCGCCGAACCCGCCGCTGCGCGATCCGGCGTACATCGGCATCGGCAGACCGCGACCGCCTTTGCCCTTGCTCTGCGCTTCCTTCATCTGCTGCTGGAATCTCTGCAGCTGCTCCAGAGCGGCCTTTTGCTCGCTGTAGCCCCGCGCCGGGTCCCTCGCCTCGATCCGCTGCGAGGCTTCGCCCATCCTGCGGCCGATCTGCTCCATCTGTTCCGTCGCGTCGTCGCCGAACACCGGCGCGATTTGGGCGATGTCGTCCATCCGCTGCTGCAGGCCCTGCGCTCTCTTCTGGACCTGCCGCTGCTCTCCCGAAAGCTCCTTCAGCTTGTCTCGGTCGCCCTCGCTGAGCATCGCCCCCGGCGGCGGAAAGAGCTGCTGCAGCTTCTGGTTGATCTCCTGAATCTTCTGCGCGTCCTTGGTCATCTTCTCGGCCAGCTGCTTGGATTGAGCGCGCCCCTCCGGCGGACCGCCGTACATCTCGTCCAGCTGCCTTTTCTGCTCGGCGTGAACGGACAGCTCGGATGCCCAGCGCTCGGCGCGAGAAGCGGACTCGGCTCCCAGGTCGTAGTCCTCCACCTTGAGCGAGTTGCGCAGATTCTCCAGCTCGCGCTGCACGTCCTCCAGCGGCTTTTCCGCACGCGGGTTCAGCTGGTCGGGCGGAACACCGCGGTAGTCCTTCTGCAGCTCCTCGGTCTCCTTCAGCAGCTGGTCCTTGAGGGCCTGTCCCTTCTGGCTGAGCCGCTGTCGCGTCTCCGCCTTGTACCGGTCGCGGATCTCCTTCGTCTGATCCGAGAGCCGCTTCTGCTCTTGCGTGGTCTGGCGAAGCTCGTCCATGAACTGCTGGAACTTCGCCGCCAGCTCGGGGTACTGGGCGTTGCCGAACTGGTCGTCGGAGTTCTCCAGCCCCTTGAGCATCTCCTCCATCTGCTGCGCCATTTCCTGCAGCTTCGCCAACGCCTCGTCGGCCTTTCCTTCCCGCATCAGCCGCTCGATGTTGTCCAGCTCGGCGCGCATGTCCTGCTCGGGCAAGAGGTGGCTGAGAGCTTCCGCGTTGAAGTGCTCGTCGCGAATTCCCTTGGCCAGCTCGGCCATCCGCTGCATCAGCTCGCCGATGCGCGACTTGAGCGCCGCCGCCTGACGCAAAATGCTCTCTTGAAGCTTGGGGTCGTGCGTCTGCTTGTACTGCTCGATCAAGGAGGCCAGCTCGCGGCGATCGTTCGCCAGCTGCTTGGCCATGTCCTTCAGCTCCTGGAGCTTCTGCCGATCGAGAAGCGACTCCAGATACAGCACGTCCTTCTCAGTCTCGGCGATCTCGTCCTCCACCGCCCGGGTGAGGCGCCTTCCGGGATCCAGCTCCGCCCCGTGGAGCGTGGGCGCGCGCAGGTACAGGCGGCGCAAAGTGGCGGTGCTGCGAAGTCTCTTCTGGAACCCGTGGGCGATGTTGGTGAGCGCTGTCCACAGCTCCTCTGGGCTGTCCCGCTGGTGCGAAAGCTCTCCGGCAACCTGCAGCATCTCCGAGGCCAGCTCCAGACCGGCCTGGTCCGCGGAGTTTTGACCGGCGATCTTCTCCAGCTCTTTGTCCGCCGCGCGATCCGGTCCCTCCAGCCGATTCGCCAGATGCGTCACCATGCGCTCCCAGAGGACTTCTGCCCTTCGCACCGCATCTCGCCGGTGCTCCGAGGCGCTGTAGATCTTGAGATACTGCGTGCGGGAGACGCCGAGCTTCCTTCCGGCGACCTCGTCGTTGTCGCGCGCCGCCAGGTAGTAGGAGATCCTCTCTCCGGCGGCGATCTTCAGGCCGTTGAGGTCCCAGCTGTACTCGCCTTTCAGCCGCCGCTCGTCATCCAGTTTGAGGGGAATCCGTCGATCCTCGTTGTCGCGAGGCGTGCGGTAGAGCAGCTCCAGCGAGGTGAGGCCGTAGTCGTCGGTCACCGAATATTTGAGGGTGACCTTCTGCCCCGGATCGATCTCCACGTCCTCGGCCGGGGAGAGCAGCGTTACCTTGGGTGGATCGTCCGGCTCCACGGTGATCGGAACTGGCGGACCCTCGGCGATCTTGCGATCGCCCGATTTGAAGAAGACGAATTGGTAGGAACCGGGCTTGTCGATCACGAAGCTGCCGGACAGCTCGCGCGCGTCGGTCACCACCAAGGGTGAGTGCTTGGCATTCACCACCAGATCCGCGCGGGCCACGTCTCGATCGGCTCGGGTTTTTATCTGAACCTCCGTCCCCGCAAGCGCCGAGACCTCGCCGTTGGTTCCCGGAACCGTTTTCGGAGCCAGCCCGGAGTAGGCGGGATACCGGTAGGTCAGCTCGATGTCGCCGGTGATTGGATCGCGGCGCGCCTGCTGAGCGCGGGGCGGCGTGGTGAGCGACGCGGTCACCCCACCCAACCAGTCCCCGGGCGTGAGGACGACGATCGCAGTGCTCAGAGCGAGAGCGAGCGACAGGCAGAGCGCCGCAAATCGCGTCCGGCGCGAATCGAGGGCGCGCCGCGGGTCCTGGCCCGCGGCGAGAGTGTCCGTTTTTCGCAGGAACGCGCGCGCCAGCTCGGTTGAAAACCCATTCTCCCGTTCGAGCGCCCGCCTGATTTCCACCGCGGCAAGCAAATCCAACGAAAGCTCAGGGAGCTTCTCCCCCAGCATTCGCGCCGTGCGCACCTCTGTGCCCAAGCTGCGCCTCGATAGATGGACGCCAAAGAAGCCCGCGATCGAGCCGGCTGCGATCGGCGCGGCGATCAGAAGCGCGCGGCCGAGAAAAGCGGCCCGGTGTCCCGCAGGCCCGGCGAGCGCGAACAGAACGACGCCTGCAGCACCACCGTACAGCGCCCCCTGGATCCACAGCTGCCGCTGCAGAGCGGCGCGGACGGATGCAATTAGGTGCTCGTGCGCGGAGGCTCTTCCCCCCTTCGTTTCCCCTCTCGGCAATTCCGGAGGGGGCGGAGGCGGCGGCTCCGACGGGAAAGGGGCTGGGTTTTCGAAGGCCACGGCGGACTCGAGACCAACCCCGGAGGGCTCGGTCTATTCCTCCCTATGATATACAACCGGGTGTCCCAGTGCAGACTTCGCGCGGCCTTCCTTGACGAGAACTGTCGAGCGGCTTGGCGCTGGCGATCGCCTCGACGGGACCGACATCGGCTCACCCGGAAGGCCGCAGCGCAGTCGAATGCGACGGAAGCGAATGCGGCCTCCGGCGCAAGCTCAACCGGAGGCCGTACCCGCTTCTACTTCTACTGATTTGCGCTGTGCTGGTGCGGAACGACCGCCTTCTTGATTTGCTTCTCCACCTTTCGCTCCACCTTTCGCTCCGCCTTTCGCACCGCCTTTCTCTCCAACCTGCGGATGGTGGTGTCGCCACCCACGGCGAGGAAGGGCTTGATGCGCTCGTAGCGCTTCTTGCTGAAGCCCTTCACGTTCACCAGCTCCTCGACGCGGGAGAAGGGATGCTTCTCGCGATGCGCGACGATGCTGGCCACCGCTTTCTCCTTCACGCCGGGAAGCATTTTGAGCTCCTCCGCGCTCGCCTTGTTGAGATTCACTACCCCGCTCACCTTCGATGCGGATGCGCCTTTCGCCGCCTGCGCATGGCCACCGCAGAGAACGCCGAGCCCCAGGATCCCCATCGCCACCGCCCGCCTCATGACTGCGCTCCTGCGGCAGCGACTTCGTAGCTCGCCTCTTCGCGCCGGGGTGCCGCTGAAACGCCATCCCTCTTCTCACCCGCCTCCCGCACGTGCAGCTTTCCATCGAGCGGCAGCACATCCAACAAGACATTCAGCGAACCATCCTTGTTGACGAACGCGCTGCCCGCGCGAACCCAGATGCTGCCGCCCTTGCCCTCCCGGATGGAGAACACGGCCAGCCTTTTGCCTGCAATCAACACAACGCCTCCTTCACCTTCCGCGCCCCGATTGGCGCGGGCACCGGTCACCGCCGGATGCGGAGCAGGAGAGCAGCGGGCATGCCAAGAGCTAAGCGCTTCAATTCCGGGCTCCACCGCCTTGGCACCGGTCGTCAGCGCGATTCGGCTGCAGGACTCGCGTCTGAGCGTCGAGACGCACGGGTCCGCCCACCTCGAGCGCCCCTCACGCCCCGGGCGGTGGACGGCCCGGCTTCGCTCTCCATCGCAGATATGCCGCGCATCCCGAGGTGAGCGGACAAAGCTCGCAGCGTGGGTTGGAGCGCCGACAGACCTCCTGTCCATGGCGTCGCAAGAGCTGGTGCGCCTCGATCATCCAATCGAAGTCGGTCGGCAACTCGGGCGCGAGAGACGCGATCACCGAGCGGTACGATCTCGCATAGTCCTTGCTCTCTTCTCCAAATCCCAATCGCAGCAACACGCGAAGCGCGTTCGATTCCGGAGCGAGGGAGGCCTGTGAACGGGCGAGGAGCAGAATTCTGTCCGCTCCGGGATCGCCGATGCCGGGGAAGCGCTTCAACAGCTTGCGCGCCGCGGCCGGATCGGAAGAGACCACGCGGCGAAGCTGCTCCACCCCGATCTCCTGGGCGATCCGAGCGCACGCACGGAGCTTCTCCGCGCGGTGCAGCGGTTTCATGCCGCCAGGCTCGAGGACGGAAAGCAAGAGCGGTTCCGGCGCGCTCAACCGCGCGCGGGGAGGTCAGGCCGATGCGGGTCCGCAGCTTGCCAAAGACTGCGCGTCGGCCCTCGTCATCCACCAAGTAGGCACAGTTTTCCCAGACGGCCAGCTCGAATGGATCGGTGGTCTCCGGCGGCGCGGGCCGGCCGTGCATCGACACCAGCTTGGCGACGGCGCGCTTGAGCGAAGGAGGAGCCATCGCGGCTAAAGGTAGCAGAGAGACCGTCGGCGCAGCGCTCAGAGCGTTTGAAGGGTTCGCTTCGTTCCCCTGGGAAATGCGGCGTCGATTTGTTTCACTTCATCGGCGCTCAAAACCAGGTCTGCCGCCGCGGCATTCTCCGCCGCGTGCTGCGGGTTGCTGGTCATCGGAATGGTAAACACGTCAGGGTCGCGAATCAGGAAGCGAAGCGCCACCTGGCGCGGCGTGGCGCCGTGCTTCTTGGCGATTTCGGCGAGCACCTTGCCGCCTGCCGAGGTGAGCGAGGGAAACCGTCCCGAGCCGAACGGGCTGTAACCCACCACGGCAATCTTCTTTCGCTTGCACCACGGAATGATCTGGTGCTCGATGGCGCGCTCCTCGAGGTGATAAAGCACCTGGTTGCAGGCGATCCGGCGCTCGCCCACGATCGAGACCGCGTGCTCGAGGTTTTGGATGTCGAAGTTGCTGACGCCGAAGAATCGAATCTTGCCGTCCCGCTCGAGCTGCTCGAAGGCGCGCAGCGTGTGCTCCAGCGGATGCGAGCTGGGCCAATGCAGCAGATAGAGGTCCAACCTTTCCACCTTCAGTCGCCGCAGGCTGCGCTCGCAAGCCTGAATCGTTCCCTCGCTGGAGGCATTCCCGGGCAGGACCTTGGAGCAGAGAAACGCCTCCTTCCGCCGCCCCGCGATCGCCTCGCCGATCAACTCCTCGACGGCGCCGGAACCGTACATCTCCGCGGTGTCGATGTGGTTCATCCCGGAATCCAGCCCGCGCCGCAGCGTGGAGATGGCCGCGCTCCGGTCCGCGCGCTCCAGCTGCCATGTCCCCTGCCCGATGGCGGAAACGGGAGCCTGCGTCCAACCGAAAACGCGCTTCTGCATCGTCAAATCTCCTGGTTGCGGCCCGCCTGCTTCCGACAAACGAAGTCGCGGGATGCTACACGCGCGCAATGCTTGACGCACCCATTCGCGGAATATCGTCGGGTTGATAACCGCGGTCCGATCACGGCGGCGCTCCGCGCTTGACGTCTCCCAGCGCTGTCGCTACAACGCCAGCGCTTTCGGGTGTCCATTTTGGACATTCAAAGAGGGAAGCCGGTGTGAGGCCGGCGCGGTCCCGCCACTGTATCCGGGCAGCCCTGAGGTCAGGGCTTGAAGGACCTCTGGTAGTCGCCACTCCGGGATCCGGAAGCTCCCGGGGGAAGGCGGGAGGTCCAATTGGCCATCGGCGCATCGTGCGCCCGGCCGGGCTCGGGAGCCAGGAGACCTGCCCGAGAGCGCGGCGAGCGATCGCCGCGAGGCCTTCTCTCTTCGATAGAGAGAGCGGAAGGCGGCATGAGGCGTTGGCGGATCACCGGGCGAGTCGTTTCCATGCTCGTCGGCATCGAGGCGACCGCCCATGCCGAAGCTCCGGTCCCGCTTCCACCGGTGGTGGTCCCGCTCCCGCCGGCCGACGAACCGGATTCGCCCGCCCGTCGCGACCCGGCCGGTTCGATCACCGTGGTGGAAACCCAAGAGCACCGCGGCGAGGCCAAGGAGGCGGCGGAGCTGCTGGCGCCCGCGCCGGGAGTCATCATTCACGATCAAGGCGGCTTCGGCCAGACCAAGACGCTCCTCGTCCGCGGCGCGTCGCCCAACGGAGTTCTGGTGTTCCTCGATGGCATCCCGCTCAACGGGGCGGGGGGGATGGTGGATTTGTCGCGCATCCCGTCGGCGATCATCGATCGGCTCGAGGTGCTGCGCGGAGGAGCCGGCGCGCGCTACGGAAGCGGCGGCCTCGGCGGAGCGGTGAACATCGTCACCCGTCCACTTCGCACCGGTGCAAGCTTCACCGCCGAGGCCACGCAGGGCAGCTTTGGAACGACGCTCGCACAGGTGGCCGGCAGCGCCGAAGTCGGTGGAGGACAAGGCCTGCTGCTGTTGCACGGCGCGCATTCCGACGGCGACTTCACCTACCTCTTCAACGACAAGCCGCAGCTGCCTGGGAATCCGCTGGCGGAGCGAACGCGCGAGAATAATCAGGCGATGCTCGGTGGCGCGCTCTTGAAGTACCGCCGCGAGCTCCCCGCCGGTTTCACCATCGACGGGATGGCCGAGGCGGCGCTCGAGTCGCGCGGGCTGGCGGGAACGGTGGACAACCCGACTCTCGACGCCAAGCAGTCCAGCCAACGACTCTCAACCGGCTTCCGGGCTACGCGGCGTACGCAGAGCGGGACCGAGCTTTCCACCCGCGCCTTCCTGCGGCGCGATCATCTCCGGCTGGAGGGCGGGTACTTCGGCGCGGGCATCGAGCAAGTCGAGCTCGCGCTCGGCGCGGAAGTCGCCGGTTCGATGCTGATCCGGGGGATGCACAACGTGAGCGGATCGGTCCAGCTGGAGGGCGAATCGCTGGCCGAGCCAACGCAAGTGAACCCGTCCTGGGTGCGGCTGGGATTGATGGCTTCCGACGAGATCCTCCTGGCCTCAGGAAAGGTGTCGCTGATTCCGTCGGTCCGTTTCGATCGAACCGGGCGCTTCAATGGCTTTTCGCCCAAGCTCGGGGCAACCGCATCCTTGCCGGCTGGGCTCGAGCTGCGCGCCAACGCCGGCACCGCGTATCGCGCACCCTCGTTCATCGAGCTGTACGTCGTGCAGGGATCGCTCTTGCCCAACAAAGATCTGCGGCCCGAGCGGGCCTGGTACGGCGATGTTTCAATCAGTCATCGAACCAACGTCTCCCTTGTTTCGCTCGGCGGTTTCTACAGTCTCTACGAAGACCTGATCTCGTACGAGTACTACCCGCCGCTCCTCGCGCGCGCGTACAACTTCTCCAGTGCGCGCGTGGGCGGATTGGAAGCGGAGGGACAGATTCAGGCGCACCCGCTCGTTTCCGCCCTGTTCGGTTACACGCTTTTGTTCTCGCAGAACCTTCGCGATGACCCCCGCTACTATCTCAAGGAGCTGCCCTACCGCCCGCGACACCGGCTCCATGCCCGGATCGCCGCAGGCCCTCGATGGGGTCGCGGACGCGTCGAGCTGAGCTATCAATCCGCACAATTCTTCAACCGCACCGAGACGCTTTCGCTACAGCCCCGCGCGCTGGTGAACGTTGGAATTTCCAGCACCGTCTTCTCCGCGCCCGAGCTGGTGGCCTCGCTCGAGGTAAAGAACGTGCTCGACGTCAGCGCCCAGGACTTCGACGGATACCCGCTTCCGGGCCGTGCAGCATACGTGACACTCAGCTTCAGCTGGGATCGATCCACCGGGAAAACCGAGTTGCGATAAGGAGAGGACCATGATCTTTCGCCGCGCTTTGGTGAGCCGAGCATCCCTGACGATGTTGGCCTTGGGGCTGACAGGGTTCGCAACCGGAGTGCTGTTGGGCTCGTGCAGTTCCTCCGGCGTGGTGTGCAGCGCCGGTCTGACCCGATGCGGGCTCGGCTGTGCCGACTTCAACAGCGACGTGCACAATTGCGGCGGGTGCAACCTGAGCTGTCAGACCCACCAGATCTGCCAAGCGGGTCAATGCCTCTGCCAAGCGGGGACCATCTCCTGCGGCGGGGCCTGCGTTTTGCCCTCGTCGGATCCGCAAAACTGCGGCGGCTGCGCGGGAACCGATGCGGGGGTCGCCTGCGCCGCGACGCAAGTCTGCCAGGCCGGTCAATGCCAGTCGCAGTGCACGCTGCCCGGCTTGACGGCATGCGGGCGGGCCTGCGTCGACGTGTCGCTCGACCCGGACAATTGCGGCAATTGCGGCAACGCCTGCGGCTTGGATGGAGGCGTCGATGGCGGGCCGCAGGTCTGCGATACCTCCCAGTGCCGCGCGCAATGCGGCTCCGGTCGACTGGCCTGCAATCGGTCCTGCATCAATCCGCTGACCGACCGAAACAATTGCGGCGCCTGCGGAAATGTTTGCGACAATGCCCGGAGTTGTCACAACGGTACTTGCGCCTACGACGTCGTTGCTGCTTGCTTCAATACTGGCCAGGTCATTGGCATTCAAGGTGGCACCGACCTGATCGGTCCACTATCCTCGATTGGCTCGAATCCGCAGGCTCTGGCCGTGGATCTGAGCGTTCTGCTTGTCGCCGATGGTATCGATCGGAAGCTTCGACAGGCGAAGGTCAGCGATTTGTCGGCTCTGCCCGGGATCAACGATCTGGGCGCTTCGCCGAACCACATCCTGGCAGACGATCGTTTCATCTATGTCGTGAACAGCCTGGGGAACACGCTTCAAGTTCTGCAGCGCCCCCTCGACGCAGGCACCGACCCGGATGCTGGGCTTCAGCTCACCACCATCGCCCAGTTGCCTTTCGGACCAAATACGTCTCCCCAGGCGATCGCCAAGATCGGAGATGATCTGTACATCCCGCTCTACGGTGCATTCGACGGAACCGGCGCCGGGCTTGTACACGTGGACGTGAGCAACCCGGCAGCACCGGTGCAACGCGAGACGATCAGCTTCAACGGGATCGACCTGCGGTCATTCGATGGCGGTACCACCTATGCGAGGCCGGCTGGAGTGGCCGTGCATCGAGGGCTGCTCTACGTGACGCTGAGCAACCTGAACCCTGCGTACAGCGTGGGCGGCCCGGGGATCGTGGCGCGCGTCAACCGCGACGCAGGAACGGCTACGCCCATCTACGTGGGCGACGTGTGTCTCAACACCTTCTGGGTGCAGTCTGGAGGAAACGTCCTTTTAGTGAGCTGCACTGGAAGAGTCGGCTTCGACAGGCCTGCGCCTTACCCCGTAGAGAAGAGCGCCGTGCTCGCATTCGACACACAGGACCAGCTTACTTCCACGTGGACCGCATCATGTGGTAGCGCGACCAATTGCACTCCACCATCCGCCGGTCGCTTTTCTCGTTTCGGCGATCGGCTCTATATCGGGGACAACTTGTCCGGACGAGTGTTCGTGGTTCAAGTCGTGACGCAGGATGGGGGTACCCAGCTGGTCGAGCGGCGCGGATACGCCACGATCGACGGCGGTCCTCCCTTGATAGCGTGTCCCACCAACCCGACCACCCAGCAAGCGTACGTTAGCGACATGATCTCGGTTCCCTGAGCCCGTCGTGCGTTCGTTCAGACAGGGCGGGAAGCCAACCCCGATGCGACGCGCGGTTCTTGTCCTCTTGGTAATCCGCTCGCTTCTCGTCGCAACCTCGGCTTTCGCGCTCGATCGTCCGACGTATCTTGGTCCCAAACCTCCGCCCTCGCCGCGCCGGATCGTGACGCTTGCACCATCGCTCACCGAGACGGTGATCGCCCTGGGCGCCGGCGATCGGCTCGTCGGCGTTTCGCGCTTCGACGATCTGCCGGAGGTGGCGAAGTTGGCGCGAGTCGGCGGCTTCGTCGATCCCAGCGTGGAGGCGGTGATCTCCTTGAAGCCGCAGCTGGTATTGGTGCAGCCGTCGCCCGGGAATCGGCAGCCGGTGGAGAAGATGGCCGAGCTGGGCGCGCCGGTGCTCGCCTTGCCCATGCACAACATCGCCGAGGTGCTGCGATCGATGCGCGAGATCGGCGCCGCCCTGGGCCTCTCCGATCGCGCTGAGCGCCTGGTCCAGGAGCTGGAGAGAACGCGGCAGAGCGTCCGAGCGCGTGCTCGGGCGCAGAAACCCCTTCGCGTCCTCTTTGTCTACGGCTTCGAGCCGCTGGTGGTGGCCGGCCCGGGGTCATTCGCCGACGAGCTGCTCAAAGACGCCGGCGCGATCAACGCTGCCGACAAAGCCGACTCGGCATACTCCGTGTATTCGGCCGAGAACGCGGTTCGCTCGAGAGCGGACGTGGTGATCAACGCGGCCGAAGACGACGCTGCGGCAGAGAAGTTTTCGCGTTTGGCCGGCCTCAAACAGGCTCGCTGGGTGAAGCTCCCGTCGAAGGACCTGCTGCATCCGGGTCCCGGGCTGCACAAGGGGCTGGAAGAGATTTTCGCCTTGCTTTACCCAGGAGCCGGGACGGCTCCGGTCGCGCGATGACTCCCGAAGACGCGTTCATCGCCCGCCCACTGCGATTCGGCCTCGCCCGCACCGCCGCACTGGTCGGAGCACTTGCGGCGATCTGCTTATTGGCGCTCGCGCTCTCCGCGCGCCTGGGCGAGCAGAGCATTTCCCTGCGCGCCGCGCTGGCGGACCCAACTTCCACCGATGCGGCGATCCTCTGGTCGCTTCGACTGCCCCGCGCAATCCTGGCCGTGATCGTAGGAGCAGCGCTGGGGACCTCGGGGTGCGCGCTGCAAGCGCTGACTCGCAACCCGCTGGCGGACCCATTCGTGCTCGGCGTTTCGGGCGGCGCGGCACTTGGAGCGACGGTGGCGATTGCAGCCGGGCTCGGAACGGCCAGCCAGCTTGCTGCCACGCCGATCCACGAAGCATTGGGTCGCATCTCCGCTCCATCTCTGTTCGCATTCGCGGGCTCCCTGGGCGCGACGGCACTGGTTTTCGCCGGAGCTCGTTCAGGCGGCCAGAGCTCGCCGTATGCCGCACTGCTCACCGGCGTGATCTTCAACGCCTTCGCCTCGGCGGCGATCACCTGCATCAAGGCGTTGGTCATGCCGGACAAATTGGGCGAGATCCTCTACTGGCTTGCCGGCACGCTGGGCTACGAGCGCGGGTCGACGCTGGCAGCGGCGGCGCTTCTGCAGGTCGTGGCGATCGGCGTGATGTGGCTGTGCTCGGGCAGCCTGAATCTCTTGACTCTGGGCGACGATGATGCCGCCTCGCTGGGCGTCCACGTGGCGCGCACGCGACTGGTGCTTCTGTTGGGTGCCTCCTTGAGCGTGGCGGGCGCGGTGGCGCTCACCGGGCTGATCGGCTTCGTGGGGTTGATCGTTCCCCACGTCCTGCGGCTGTGGCTCGGCCCTGATCAGCGGCTGCTGATCCCATGCAGCGCGTTGGGCGGGGCGGCGTTTCTGACGTCCTCCGATCTGGTGGCACGCCTGTTATTCTCCCTATTCCACACCGAGTTACCGGTGGGGGTGATCACCGCCATCGTCGGCGGTCCCCTCTTCCTGGTGCTGCTGCGACGGCGCGAATTGCAGCGGGTCGAGGGACTCTGATCGGCAACGTGAGCGAAGGGGCTCATTTTCGGGCCAGGGCGATTTAACTTTCGGCGCGCTCCGGGTGTTCTATGGCCGCCCAGGTCCGCGCGTTCTGTGATCACCTCTGCACGATCAACCTCGTACCCCACGGCGCGCGGATCGGGTTTTCTCCGCTTGGGCTGCTCGTGCTATTCCGCGTCGGTGTGGAACCCGTTCTGCATCTGGAAGGGTTGAGCGCCGCGTACGGACGCCGCTCTGTCTTGCGCGAGGTGAGCTTCACCGTTCAAAGCGGCGAGCTCTGGGTGGTGCTCGGCCCCAACGGCGCCGGAAAGAGCACGCTGTTGCGCACCTGCGTCGGCTTGCATCCTCGCATCTCGGGTCAGATACGGCTGCTGGGGACGCCTCTGGAGGGATGGAAGCGCCGAGACGTCGCTCGGCACGTCGCCTGGGTGGCGCAGAGTCTGGACGCGAACATCGAGTTCACCGGGCTGGAGCTGGTGCTGATGGGCCGCAGCCCCTACCTCGGTTTGTGGGGCCTCCCGGCGGCGGCGGACGTCCGGCGCGCGATCGAAATCATGAGCGAGCTGGGCGTGGCGCACCTCGCCTCGCGCCCGGCGGATGCGCTTTCCGGCGGCGAGCGCCGCCTCTTGTTGCTGGCGCGAGCGCTGGTCCAGGAACCCAGGCTCCTCGTGCTCGACGAGCCCACTGCATTTCTCGATCTGAAACACCAGGCCGAGGTGATGGCCAAACTGAAATTGCGGACCCGGGCGGGTTTGGCGGTGCTGGCGGTGGTTCACGATCTAAACCATGCGGCAGCGTTCGCCGATCGCGTCCTTTTGCTGAAGCAAGGGGCCGTCCTCGCCTCTGGAGAAACGGGACGAACGTTGGTCGGCGATCTGCTCGAGCGCCTGTACGAGACGCCCATCGCCTCGGCCTCGGCCGGCGGAAACCAGACCTTGTTCGCCCCGAGGTTGGCGCAGTGATCTCCAATCGCAATCGCCTGCAGGTGGCGATGCTCGTCTCGGCCGTCCTTCATGCAGCGCTGGCCTGGACAACCCTGAGCAGGCGATCTCACGGGCGGACTGAAGCAGTAACGACGGCCGTGCGCCCAGCCAGCCGCGCGGAAGGTCGCGCGCCATTCCGCGTGCGCTTGCTCGCCCTCGACGCAGTTGCCAGCGACGGCGAGCGGGGCTTCCGCGCCGACGCACCTCCTGCTACGAGCACAGGCGCTCGCCTGCGTGGGGCAGCCCGCACCGGATCGCGTTTCATCCGCTCGGTCGAGCCTGTCCAAGCTCCGGTCTTGTCTCAAGACCCTGAGCCGGCCGGACTGCCTCGGCCATCGCAAGCGGCGAGCGATTGGGCGGGAGAGGCCGGACAGCCCTCGGCTCTCGGCTCGTCGAACGCCTCAACGAACGCAACCGCAAACGGATCCGCGGTCGGTCGCGATGACACGGGTTGGCTCGCGGATCTCCACCGACGACTGAATGCTGCCGCACAGAGCTGCTATCCGCCGAGCGCGAGACGCCTTCGTCTCCAGGGTGAGGTGAGCCTGTTTTTTGCCTTGAACGAGCAGGGCGAGGCAAAGCGCGTGCAGCTCGCACACTCCAGTGGCTCTGCGATCCTGGACGAGGCGGCGATGGACTGCGTGTTGCGTGGAGCGCTCCCCGCGCCGGGACGAGCGGGCGAGTACGGCCCCGTGACGATCAAGTTCGCCGAACAGCGCTAGCGCTGTTCGGAACCGCCAGCAGGTCGCGGCGCTTCCTGTGACTGATCGATCGGCCCGCCATCGGGAGCTTCGATGAGCGCAGACCCAGCAGCAGGCACGGGGACCGTCGACCCCGCGGGATAGGGAAGCGCGCTGTCTTGGGGGACGCCGGCGTCCTCGGCGACAGCTTGCGTACCCGCGACGGGGACGCTTGCGCCGGAGCCTCCGTATCCCTCGTTCGGACCAACCGTCGAGGGGAGAGCGACGGCTCCAGCGTCGAGGTCTGAGTTCCCGGCCGACGGTCCCGCATTGGGCATGGCCGAGCTGGAGGCGCCCGCATCGCCCAACAGTGCTCCGGAGACGGACGAGGCGACGCCCGCACCGCCGTCCGATGACGTGACATTCAGGGCCGAGCCAAACATCGAGACGGGCCGCTCAAGAGCCTGAGCCGTGCTTTCTCCGACGTCCGGCCCGAGCGCGGTAATACCTGCGTCCTGTCCAAATGCCGTGCCCATCATCAAGGCCGCGGCGAGTGCGCCCCATCGCGCCCGCGAGATCATTCTCTTCGTTGTCATGCGCATGAAAACAACACGGGCGCGCAGCCAACTCACCGCGCGCCCGTGGGACTTACCTGTCAGCTACCTATTTCCCGCTCTTGTCTTTGTCGTCCATTCCGGCGTCCGCGCTCTTCTTCTTCTTCTTTTCCGAGCCAGCGCCGCCAGTCCCGCTGGTATCAGTTTGGGAGCTGGTGGAGCCCTCCATGCCGGAGGAGCTCGATCCAGAAGAGCGATCGTACGTTGAGCCGGATGACCCGGTCCCAGAGGAGCGGTCGCGAGTGCTGCCGCTGCCCGTCGAGCCCGACCCCGTTCGGTCAGAGCTGGTTCCCGAGCTTTGCGAACCCATTCCAGTTGATCCCGTCGAGCTGCCTCCGTAGGTGCTGGAGGATCCGCTGCCCATTCCGCTGGTGCCGGAACGATCGCGATCAGAGGTGCTGCCCGTGCCGCTGCCGTACGTGCTACCCGTGCCAGAGGAGCCGCCCGTCCCCGTGCCGCTCGTGCCGGAGCCGTAAGCCCCTGTGCCACTCGTCCCGGTGCCGGTGCTGCCAGTGTCCTGCGAGCCAGTTGCGGTGCCGGTCGATCCACCGTAGCTGCCCGTCGCCTGCGAGCCGGATCCGGCCGGGCTTGAGCTCGTCCCAGAGCGATCGCGATCGTACGTGCTGCCGCTGCTGGTCCCTGTGCCCGTCGAGCCGGTTCCGTAGCTGCTGCTCGATCCCGCAGTGCTGGGGGAGGAGCTCGTTCCATAGGAGCTACCCGAACTGCTCGTTCCAGTCCCCTGCGAGCCGCTCGTGCCGCTGCTCATGCCGGAGCTGCGATCGCTCGAGCTCGACCCGGTCGACGTACTCTGACTGCTGCCCGTGCCCGTGTTGCCCTGATCGGTCGTCTTACAATTGGGAATCAGCAACGTTGCCGACCCCAGCGCCCCCACGTAAGCCAATCTTCGTAACCATCCGTGCATTAGTCTCTCCTTGGGAAGGGTCCTGAAGAAGAACTACGGTAGCTATCGGTCGCTTCCACTGCACCGGGAGGCAAGCCGGAAGGCCGCAGAGCAACCGGGGCGGCTAATTGGATCAGCGACTTCGGCGCGGACAGAAAGCTGATTGCGCCCTAGCCGACATTCGGATGGACCTCTGGTAGGAAGCTATCCGGGTGGCCACCCCATCGGCCGTCCTGCGAGCAGATGCAAATGGATGTGGAAGATGGTCTGCCCTGCATCGCCGTTGCAGTTCCAGACAAACCGATAACCCTTCTCCGCGTAGCCGACCTGCTTCGCATACTGCGTCGCCGCGACGACCAGGTGGCCGATTCCCTCCGAGTCTGCAGCGGAAAGATCGTTCAGGGTATCGATGTGCTTGACCGGAATGAAGAGCACGTGCACAGGCGCTTTGGGGCGAATGTCCTGGAAACCGATGCAGTGCTCATCGCGGTAGACGATCTGAGCTGGCACTCGACCGTCGCGAATCCGGCAGAAGATGCACTCGCGCATCGGGCGAATACTACGGAGCGCTCACGGCAGCCGCCACAGATATCCCGGATCGAACGTACAGCTTTGCACCGGCAGGCGGACCAGAGCCAGGTTTCCTTCCGATGCAACGACTTGTCCAGGCGCGGCGTGCGGGCCGAAGGTGATCACATAGTTGAACCGCCCGGACTCGCGCGCTGGCCCGATGTTTGCGTAGAGCGGCACTGGCCGGTGTAGATAGGTGAAGCCCCCGCTCCAGGCGAGGTGCACGACTTCGACCTTCAAGCCGCACAGGTCCGGCTGGCGGTGCGCCGCGAGCAGAAGGCGATTCACCGGGCCGAAGTCGTCGTAGGCGCTGGCGCCGGGCTTCAGCGTCTCGTACTGGCCAAGATCGCCAAAGGTGAGGTCGTGAAAGCGCACTGCCGAAAGCGCGGCCGCGCAGATGACAGCCAATGCGGAGAACGTCGAAACCGCAGACCTGAATCCGTCTTCCAGAACGGAGATGCCGACTCCGGCCAGCGCGCACAGCAAGGGCAAGACCGGGAAGATGAATCGCAGCTCCTTGTGCGGAATGAACGAGTGGAGAAGAACGAAGCCGATCGAAATGAAGGCCAGGCCGGGACTGCGCACGATCGAAATCAGGGCCAGAGGCGCGACCACCAGCGACGGCAAGGGCATCGACGTCCACAGCACCCGGGCGTAGTAGCCGAATGGAGACACGCCCCAGATCTCGGCCTTGTGCTCGATCACATTCGCCCGCAGGTAGACGAGCGCGGAGTGGAACCACCCACCCCAAGTGAGCTTGTCGAGCAGTCCGAACAGCAACGCCCAAATTGCGAGCGTGCATGCGAGCTCGAGCAGCGCCACCCACTGCCTGCGAGCGGCGAAGATGGCTACCAGCCCTACGCAGAACAATCCGTTCTGAAGCCGCAGCATCACCGAGATGCCGAGCAGCGACGCGCCAGCGATTCGTTCCCATCGCGAGCCACCTGGCTGGAGGCAGAGCGCAAAGGCGAGAACGACCGGCAGCGCGGATGCGGTCTCGCTCATGGCTCGCGGCGCGAAGTAGATGGCCGGGGCGCTCAACGAAAAGAGGGCCGCCGCGCACGCGCCGGCGACTCGCGACGCGCCGCCGGCTCGCGAAAGCCGATACGTAGCATACGCCGTCGCCACCCCGATGGCTGAAAAGAACAAGCGGTCGACGATCAGATAGGCCCGCGGCTCCGTTCCTCCCAAAAGAGCCGATGCCTTCAGCATGGCGGCGACGACACCGGGAAGCGCCCAGCTGCGCGCGCCTTCCACAAACTCCCACGCGATCAGGCCGTAGCCAAACACCAGGCGGTGTGCCGGCTCGAGGCTCTGGTAGATTTCATCTGGCCAATAGATGCCGTCGTCGTGAAAGGAGAGCCAGGCGCGAAGCACCGCGCCTGCAAGGAGCGACGCGAGCAAAATCAGCAGGCCCCAGCGCCGCTGTCCAGCCGCGTCAGCGGTGGAGAGCGAGATCGGCTGTGGCGATGAGTTCGGCACGTCGCGGCAGCCGGACATTCTCCCATGTCATGTTGGCTTTGCCACTCCGCTCGCCTAGCGGAACAGCGGCGTACCTGCGCTGGGCGGATCGAATACGACGGCCATCGGCGTATTGATCGCGGGATCGCGAACCACCGTCTGTGGCGCAGGCTCTCCGCTGGCCGCCAGTTGGCTGGGGGCGTACCTCGCCAGTCCCTGATGGATGCCGAGCCACAGGCCTCCACTCGCGTCGAATGCAATTCCGCGCGGTGCGCTCAGCGCGGACCGTGCAACGGTGACCGATGGATTGGGGATTCCTCCGGCGGCCGCCTGGGTCGCGGTGTACATGATCAACGTACCAGGCGTCGGTCCATCGCCGAGGTTGGCCACCCAGAGATTTCCCGCTGGATCGAATGCGAGATCGTTCGGAAAGTTCAGCGGAACGCGAGGTGCCGAGTTCGCCAGCGTCACGGCCGGAACGGGCATTCCATCCTGCGACAACTGCTCGCGGTTGAAACGGAGGAGCTTGTTATTTGCCGAGTCGGCAACCCACAGATTGCCCGCGCCGTCGAACGCCAGACCAGCGGGATACCAGTAGCTCGGACTGCGGAGCGTAACGTCGGGGACGGGGTTCGGCGCGCTGGCGGTGAGCTTGGAACCCGAGTACTTCAGCAGTCGGCGATACCCGCCTCCGCCGTTGGGAGCATTGCTCGCCAGCCACAGGCTTGCCGAGGAATCGAATGACAGTCCCCACGCGTAATCGAGGTACCCGCCGATCCCCCCGGTGCCGAGCGTCACGTCCGGCGGCTGCGAGCCGCTGAGCAAACTGGCGCTGGAATATCCCGCGAGCATGAAGGGATTGATGGCGATCCAGAGCTGGCCGTTCGCCCCGATTGCCGCTCCCAAAGGAAAGCTGGAGCTTCCAGTCGCGATGTCGATGCTGGCCGCAACCATACTGGACGCTCCAAGTTGCGAGCCAGCGTAGGCGCGCAAGCGCATCCCATAGGAATCCGTCACCCACAGATGACCGCTGCCCGGCCGCAGGCCGTAGCTCGCGTACGCGATGCTCGCGCCCCCCGCTGGGACGTTCGCGGGAGAGCCAACGACGGTCGCCTGATAGACGCTGGTCGCAATGGATCCCACAACGATCTCCGTCCGCGTGGTGACCGTGTAGCTGCCCGCAGGAACTCCGTCGAATGTCTGGCTCGAACCGATTGTCCGGCTGAATCCATTCGGACCGCTGACGGCGATCTGAGGTACCAGGCCGCTGCCCGAGGGAACGCTGACGTTCACCGTCAGCGTCCCGAGCGCTCGCCGCACGGTGATGTTCGCCGAGGCCGACCGGCTCGGGCTGGACAGCGATGCGGTGAGAACCGCAGCGGTGTCGCTCGCGACGCTGGCCGGCGACACGTAGGAAACACTGAAGGGGCCCAGCAGCGAGACGGAGCCCGGGCCGGAAAGCGACCAGCTCACGGTCCCGGCGCTTCCGACGACGCTGGCGGAAAAAGGAACCGCGGCGCCACCTGCGTACACGCTGGACGCGGGAGGCGAGAGGGTCAGGATGCCATCGCCGGGTAACGTCAGCTCGCCGTCGATTCCCGACGGACGAATCGTGATCGTGGCGATCGCCCTGGCTCCGCTGCTCGACAGCGCTGCCACGGTGGCGATGGTGGTGGCCGGCACGTTGCTGGGCGGGGCATAGGAAGCACTGAGTTGATCGATGGGCGAGATCGTTCCCGGGCCGTCGACCGACCAGCTCACGCTTCCGACGATCAAGCTCCCGGACACCGTGAGGGTGATCGGCGGTCCTCCGGCGATTGCCTCCGGGTTGGCAGGGGAGATGGACATCGAATCGGAAGGGAAGTCATCGCGACCGCACTGGCAGCCGCACAGCGACCAAAGCAGAAGGCTCGCGCCGCAGATTCCCCGATCCCTTCTCCAGCTCCGTCTCCCCAAATCCGTTTGAACCATCGTCTCCCCCGCTCGAGCTGCCCTTCGACGTGGCTCGGGCGGACGTGGCGAAGCGATTCGGAAGGCGGCGCCGCCCGAGCCAAGCGCTTCGCACAGCCCGGACGTTCTCAGCGCCGAGTGCTCGACTCCATAAGGGGAAACCCGAGCGGGACTCCCGGGCTAGACCTGCACGCCGAAATCGCGGAGCGCCGAGTTGAGCGACGTCTTGCGGTCGGTGCTCTCGCGGCGCTGACCGATGATCAGCGCACAGGGAATGGAGTAGCTGCCAGCGGGAAAGCTTTTCGGCTTCGTCCCCGGGATCACCACGCTGCGCGCAGGGACGCGGCCCTTGTAAATCTTCTCCTGCGGTCCGGTGACGTCCACGATCGACGTTGAGGCGGTGAGCACTACGTTTGCTCCGAGCACCGCCTCCTCCTCGACCACCACGCCTTCCACCACGATGCAGCGCGAACCAATGAATGCGCCATCCTCGATAATCACCGGCGAGGCGGAAGGCGGCTCGAGCACGCCGCCCAGCCCGACGCCGCCGGAGAGGTGCACGTTGCGGCCGACCTGCGCGCAGGAGCCGACGGTCGCCCAGGTGTCCACCATCGTCCCGGACCCCACGCGAGCGCCGATGTTGACATACCCCGGCATCACCACTGCGCCTTTCTCGACGAATGCGCCGTAGCGGATTGCTCCGGGCGGTACGAGCCGCACGCCCGCCTTATCCAGCCCTTTCTTCAACGGCACCTTGTCATGGAACTCGAACGGCCCGATCTCCATTACCTTCAGCTCGGAAACGGCGAAGAAGAGGAGGATCGCCTCCTTCACCCAGGCGTTGACGCGCCATCCCTCTGCCGTTTTTTCGGCGACGCGTAGCTGGCCTTGGTCGAGGAGCGCGATCGCCTCTAGAACGGCCTCGCCGTAGCCCGGCTCCCTCAACTTCGCTCGGTCCGCATACGCTGCGGAGATTTTTTCCTGCAGCTCGTTCATATGCGACCACTTACTCCAGGATGCCTGGCCGGGGAAATGTCGTCGCCCTGTGGAAGCGTTGAGCGAGGCGAGCTCTCCGGTTTCGCAACGGCGCGCTTTTCAGGCAGCGCGCCCGTCGGAGGCGATGCTCGAGGTGACGGATAAAGGTGACACAAGCTTGGACCGCCGGACTTCGCCATGCGACTACCCTAGCCGCGCGCTTCTTGGCAAGTGAGCCTCGCCGGTATTCACCGACGTGAGATCGAGTGTAACGGCCGTCGCTCGCGGCGTCACGCCCCGCTTCGACAACGAATCGTTCTACACGCCACGTCGATTCATGCGGCGATGGCAGCTGCGCATCGAGAATTCTCCCGGTCGGGCAGCTCAAAGACGAATTGGTGGAAGCGCCTCCCGACTTCCTCCAGGATGGCCGGGGGGGGAAATGGCCGCTGCGTTGCGCGCGTTGAACGGGCGTGTACTTCCGGTTTCACGGCAGCGCGCTTTTCAGGCAAAGTCCGCCGCTCGGAGGCAATTGCTGGAAGTGGTAGATAAAGTCACGCAAGCTTGGGGCGAATCCGCGCCGTACTGGGAGAAGCACCGCGCGATGATCCGCCGCATGTTCGAGGCGATGACCGCGGCGCTGATCGAAGAGGCGGGAATCACCCAAGGGCAATCGGTGCTCGACATCGCCGGCGGGACGGGCGAGCCGGCGCTGAGCATCGCGCCCTGGTGCGCTCCCTCCGGCTCGGTGGTGTGCACGGACGCGGTGTCCGCGATGCTGTCGGTGGCCAAAGCCGATGCCCTCCGGAGGAACCTCAGCAACGTGCGCTTCGTTCAGTGCACGGGCGATTCGCTTCCGTTTCGCGGCAGCTTGTTTGATTCGCTGGTCTGTCGGTTGGGGGTCATGTTTTTCGCCGATCCATCCGAATCGGCCAGGGAAATGCTCCGGGTCCTCAAGCCAGGCGCAAAGCTGGCGCTCGCGGTGTGGCATCGAAGCGAGGCCAACCCGTTCTTCTACCTGGGCAGCCAAGTGCTGGCGCGGCACGTGGAGGTGCCGGCGTTCGATCCGGACGCGCCCGGCGCTTTCCGCTTCGCGGCACCTGGAAAGTTGGCGCGTTTGCTTGAGCGAGCCGGCGCCGCCGGCATTCGCGAGCGGGCTCTGACGTTCCGGATCGAGGCGCCGATTGGGCTCGATGATTTCTGGACCATGCGAAGCGAGATGTCGGAGACGATTCGCGAACGGATTGCGCCGCTCTCCGCGCAAGAGCGCTTGGCCATCGCGCAGGAGGTCCGGACCGCCGCGCGGGAGTTTTTTGCCGACGACCGGATGAGCTTTCCCGCCGAGGCGCTGATCGTCAGCGGGATGCGGCCGGGAAGCGGTGCACCCTCCGTTCAGCCCGAGCGTAGCGCTGAAAGCGCGTAGTCGAGGGCGATTACTTCGTCTGCGACCCAACGCGACAATGGGTCCGAGCATTCTCTGTCCAAATGGACCGAACACGTTCATTTGCTGGCAGAACGGGCCTTGTTGCCGAGGTCCTCGGGCCCATGTCGAGGGCGAGATCTGGCCACCCCTCGACTCCGCGACTGACGTCGCTACGCTCGGGGCGAACGGTGTGAACGCACGTCGCTAGTAGATTTTCGTCTGCCGGGCCTGGCCCGTGTAATCGAAGAACACGGTCTTCAGCTGCGTGAAGAACTCCGCTCCCTGCTCCGCCATCTCGCGCTCGCCGATACCGGTAGACTTCCACCCACCGAAGGGGAGCTGCGCTTCGCCGCCGACGGTGGGATTGTTCACGTGCACCATTCCCACTTCGGAGCGCTCGACGAAGGCCATCGCGGCGTTCGCGTCCCGCGTGTAGATCGAGCTGGACAGTCCGAACTCCACGGCGTTGGCAGCGGCCACTGCTTCCTCGAAGCTCTCCACCTCGACGATGCCCACCACCGGTCCAAACACTTCCTCTTGATGGATTCGCATCCCGGGCTGGACGCCGGTAAAGATGGTCGGCTCCACGAAGTAGCCTTTGTTCAGCGCGGCACCGGTCAGGCGCTTGCCGCCGGCCGCCATGCGCGCGCCCTCGCTCTGAGCGATCTCGATGTAGTGCAGGTCGGTCTTGAGCTGCGCCTCGTCCACGGCCGGCCCCATGTCCACGCCTGGCTCGAGGCCGTTCCCCACCTTGAGCTTGGCGACGCCGGCCACCAGCGAGTCCAGTACCTGAGAAGCGATGCGGCGATGGACGATAACGCGCGACGTGGCGGTGCAGCGCTGGCCGGTGGAGCCGAATGCACCCTGCATGATCCCCGTGCAAGCCAGACCGAGATCGGCGTCGTCCAACACCACCACTGGATTCTTGCCGCCCATCTCCAACGTGACCTTGGTGCCGCGCTTGGCACAGCGCTCATTGAGCGCCATTCCCACCGCATTGGACCCAGTGAACGACACCGCCTTGACTTGCGGGTGATCGACCAAGGCATTGCCCACCGCAGCGCCCGAGCCGGTGATCAGGTTGAAGACTCCTTTGGGAATGCCTGCCTCATCGAGGACCTGCGCGATCAGCGCCGCTGTCCCCGGGGTGTTCGTCGCCGGCTTCAGCACGACCGTGTTCCCGGCGACCAGCGCGGGGGCGCTCTTCCAAGCTGGAATCGCGAACGGAAAATTCCAGGGGGTGATCAGCGCCGCCACGCCCAGCGGTTGGCGAATGGTGAAGGTGAAGGTCTTCGGCATTTCCGAAGGCAAGGTCTTGCCGTGAATTCGAAAGCCTTCGCCGGCGTAGAACTCGAAGAGATTGATCCCCTTCATCACCTCGCCGCGAGACTCGGCGAGCGTCTTTCCCTCCTCGCGGCAGAGCATCCGAGAAAGCTCGTCTAGCCGGGATCGGAACAGCTCGACCGCCCTGGCCAGAATGCGACCGCGGCTCGGCCCTGGCATTCCCGCCCAGGCGGGAAACGCGTCCTTGGCGGCCTGGATCGCCGCCTCGACATCCTTGGGCCCTGACAACGGGTAGTGGCCGATGATGTCGTCCACATCCGCCGGATTGCGGTTCGGCGCGTAGTTGCCCGTCGCTGGCGCGACCCACTGTCCTCCTACGAAGTTGTCGACTCGGTTCGGAAGCTCCTGCAGCTTTCGCATGGCATTGCCTTTCGCGAAGGCTTCGGATCTATCCTCCCCGCGAGGGTGAAGCAATCCAGCCCGCTCGGTGCCCAATCACGCCGCTCGCGGTGCCCAATCACGCCGCTCGCGGTGCCCAATCACGCCGCTCGCGGTGAGCAACCATGCCGCTTGCGGTGAGCAACCATGCCGCTTGCGGTGAGCTTGTCGAACCGCTCGCTCAGCGCTGATCAGAGACGACTGGATCCCCTTCGAGCTTCAGCTGCCGGACCTGCGCGAGCTGCGGCGACCCCGGGAATCTTTCCTCGGCCAAGCGGAGCACTTCCTGGCTGTCCTTGACCCGTTTGCGATCCCGCAGAGTCTTGGCCAGGTCGATCGCGCTCGCGAGGCCCTCCGGGCCATCGTGGATGAACGCGATGGAGTATTGCGATCCTGGCCTTGTTTCGTTGCCGGCAGCCTGGATCCGAACGCCGAACCCTTGAGAGGAATAGGTCAGCGGAATCAGCTTGGGGCGATCCGATACCATCGCCGGCTCGGGAAGAGGAGGCGGGGGCGCCGAATCGCCTAGGGACTTCGACTTGTTCTGCCATGCCTCGAATACCGCCGCATCCACCAAGGCGATGCTCCCGGCGAGCGGCCCTACGGCGATCGCCGCCATGGACTCGGTCCGCTTGGTCCCGCTATAGGCAACGAAGAAGTCCACCGATGAAAACGGTTGCTCCGCGAACGTTGCGTTGTAGGGGATGACCGCGCCGGTGAAGCCGACCACGGGTTTGGCGATTCCCACCTTGGTGGAGGTCTCCAGCGTGTCGTTCGGCTCCACCTCCACCTGGCCTTCGATCAGCGTGCGGCTCACGGTGAGGATGTACGAGGAGTGGGTCGTTTCTCGCGGGGGACGAGGTGAGTCGGTGAAGTACGCGCGCTCCTGCACCCGGATGTAGAGCGGGCCGGCCTGGGCAGAGAGCGCGTCTACCCGCTCCCCCTCCCCCGTGGGCGCATCGTCCAGAAACAATCGCGGCCGCAGCTTCAGCTCGCCCGAGCCGCTGCTCTTCTCGAGCTGCAGCGCCTCCACCACCAGGTTCATGTCCGGGACCGCGGTCAGCTCGATGGTGATCGCGCTGGGCTCCGGCAGATCGACCACGAAGATGTCTCGATCGGAGTCCTTGTCGGAAATGGGCCGGCCGATCATTCCGCGGATCGGACGAGCGAGCGCGATTCGGTTGGCCTCCGCCGGCTCGTTGTTCGGCTCGCGCTCCACGTTGCTCGGCGTTTCGTCGGCGCTCTGTTGCCAATACTCGAAGGCGGCCAGCCCCGTCACCGCCAGCAGCCCGAGCACCAACAGCGGCGCGAGCGTCCGCTTCATCCGCAGCGATCGCTCGAATCGGTCGAAATCCTCGCGACGCACCATCTTCGAAGCGGTGATCTCGTCCGGCACCGGGGTAAAGTGGCCGGAGTAGGAAGCCACGTTGCTGCGCAATCGCTCCAGCGCGGCGCGCATCTGGTCGGCGCTGGCGAACCGGTCCTCGCGGCGCTTGGCCAACGCCTTGCGAACCACCTGCTCCAGCGCGCCGCTCAGGTACTTGTCCGGCGCGATGTCGTCGAAGCGCGGCGGATCTTCCGTCATGTGCTGGGTGACGATGCTCAGCGGGCTCGGCCCCATGAACGGTCCGCGCCCGGTCACCAGCTCGAAGAGCATCGCGCCCACCGAGTACAAGTCGCTGCGCGCGTCGAGCGGTTCGCCTTTGGCCTGCTCGGGAGACATGTACGCCGGGGTGCCCAGGAAATCGGCCACGCCGGTGATGTGCTTTCGCTGCTCATCCTCGGTCAATTTGGCGATCCCGAAGTCCAGCACCTTCACCAGATCCTCGCCGTCCTTGCGCTTCACCAGCATCACGTTGGCGGGCTTGATGTCCCGGTGGATGATGTTTTGCTCATGCGCTTCGCCGAGCGAGGCGAGCACCTGCGCCGCAATGGAAGTGGCCCGCCTCTCCGGCACCGACCCGTGAGCGCGCAGCAGCCATGCCAGATCGCGCCCGGAGATGTACTCCATGGCGATGTACAGCGAGCCATCCTCCAGCTCGCCGAAGTCGAACACCTGGATGGTGTTGGGATGCGAAAGCTTGGAGACGACGCGCGCCTCCTGCTGGAAGCGCTGCTTGATCTTCTTGTCCACCGCAATGTCGGGACGCAAGACCTTGAGCGCCAGCACCTTCCCCATCCGCACGTGCTCCACCTTGTAGACCGATCCCATGCCGCCCTCGCCCAGCTTCTCGGTGAGGCGATAGCGGCCGTCGATGATCGCGCCGGACCACGGGCCGGCCAGAGTGTTGGAAGCGGGGGTGAGCCCGCGCAGGTCCTCGCCGCACGCCGGGCAGAAGTTGGGCCCGTCGTCCAATCGCTTCTGGCACTTCGGGCAGGTGAAGGAGGGTTCCAAGGTGAGCTGGGCACCAAGAAACGGAGAGGGATAACGGTAGCCCAAGCGCCGACCAAAACAAAAACGCCACAGAGGCGGGGGCCGCCCTTGCTCCAGCCGCAGGTGTGCGTTAAGGGGCGCGGTTCACCGTGTTGGTCTCGGTCGTCATCCCCGTCTTCAACGAAGTGAAGACCCTCGCCGAGGTCCTCCGCCGCGTGGTGCGCGTGGATTTTCCCAAAGAGCTGGTGATCGTCGATGACGGCTCGACGGACGGAAGCCGCGAGCTTCTGCAAGAGCTGGCCGAGAAGGGCCTGGGCGCGCTCGACGGGGCGGAGCAGAAGAACGTGCAGGGGCTCAAGGTGCTGCTCCAGGAGAGAAACCAGGGCAAAGGCGCCGCGCTCCGGCGAGCGTTTGCGGAGGCGACTGGAGAGATCATCATCGTGCAGGATGCCGACCTCGAGTACGACCCACAGGACATTCCGCGGGTGATCCAGCCCATCGTGGATGGGGTGGCGGATGTGGTTTTCGGGAGCCGATTCACCGGTACGCCGCGCCGCGTGCTCTACTACTGGCACACCGTGCTCAACAACCTGTTGACCACCTTGTCCAACATGACCAGTGGCCTCAACCTGACGGACATGGAGACCTGCTACAAGGCTTTCCGGGCCGACGTACTGCGCAGTGTTCGCATCGAGGAAGAGCGCTTCGGCTTCGAGCCGGAGATCACCGCCAAGGTGGCGCGCGGCGGGTACCGGATTTACGAGGTCCCGATCAGCTACTATGGTCGAACCTACGACGAGGGAAAAAAGATCGGTTGGAAGGATGGAGTGCGAGCGCTCTACGTGATCGGCAAATACACTCTGAAGCGTTGACTCTGCTCTGCCAAACGCGCGATTGACCTCAGCTCTTTCTTTCACTTGCCGGATCTGAATGCTAGCTTGAGCTCCTTCGCACTCTTCCGCCGCTGCCCCGCGCTTTTGCCGCCCTAAGCACTCCACCCGATGTTCGACTGGCTCCACACTCTCTTCTCCCGCGACCTGGCAATTGATCTTGGAACGGCGAACACGCTCATCTACATCCGCGGCGTTGGAATCGTCTCCAATGAGCCGTCTGTGGTGGCCGTGCAGCAGGACGCGCGCGGCGGCAAGAAGGTGCTAGCGGTCGGCAAGGAGGCCAAGGAGATGCTCGGTCGCACGCCCGGGAACATCGTGGCGATCCGGCCGATGAAGGACGGGGTGATCGCCGACTTCGAGATCACCGCGGCGATGCTCCGCTACTTCATCCAGAGCGCGCACAACCGCAAGACGCTGGTGAAGCCGAGGATCATCATCGGCATTCCCTCCGGGATCACCGAAGTGGAGCGGCGCGCGGTGCGTGAGGCGGCGGAGAACGCCGGCGCGCGCGAGGTGTACTTGATCGAGCAGCCGATGGCGGCGGCGATCGGCGCTGGTCTTCCGGTGACCGAGCCGTCGGGAAACATGATCGTGGACATCGGCGGCGGCACTTCCGATGTGGCGGTGATCTCGCTGGCCGGCATCGTGTACGCCAAGAGCGTCCGGATCGGCGGGGACAAGCTGGACGAGGCGATCATTCAGTACGTCAAACGCAAGTACAACCTCCTCATCGGCGAGCGGACGGCCGAGCTGATCAAGATGGGGATCGGCACCGCGTATCCGACGGACGAGGTGATGACCATGGAGATCAAGGGGCGCGATCTGGTTGCAGGCGTGCCGCGGACCTTGACCATCACTTCCGACGAGATTCGAGAAGCTCTCGGAGAATCGGTGAACGGGATCGTGGACGCGGTGAAGATGACCCTGGAGCGCACGCCTCCCGAGCTCGCCGGGGACATTGCCGATCGCGGAATCGTGCTCGCGGGCGGCGGCGCGCTGCTGAAGAACTTCGACACGCTGTTGCGAGAGGAAACGGGGCTGCCGGTCTTCCTGGCGGAGGATCCGTTGTCCGCGGTGGTTATCGGCGCAGGCAAGGCGCTCGAGTCACTGGACATTCTGCGCCAGGTCTGCCGCTCGGTGTGAGCGAAACCCAATCCGTTCACGTCGAGCGTAGCGAAGCGGAGTCGAGACGCGAGCCCTCGACTCCGTGCCTGCGGCACTACGCTCGGGCAGACCGGCGGGACAACCGGGTTACCACAGGATGTCCTGGTCTTCGGTGACGCCGGGCAGCCGCGTGACATGGAGCACCTCTCCGTGCACCCTCAGCGTTCCCTCGAACCAGCCGAGCGGCTGGACGAAGTGGCTCTTGACGATTCGGTAGTCGCGCTCCTCGCGGTGCGCGTGAATCGGCGTGAACTTCAGGTCGACGGCTCCGTCAGTAGTCGTCACCTTCCATTCCCGAAGCGGGTCCACGCGGTCGAACTCGAAGCGCGCCCGCTCGAGCGGAATCAATCGCCGACCGAGCCAAAGCGCGTTTTCGTTGCCCTCCTCGCGGGACTCGTTGAAGCCCTCAACGAGGTTCAGACCCAATGCCGTTCCATTCGACAAACGACCGTTGGCAAAGGCCCACCGCCAGACTGTCCGCCGCGCCAGGTAGCCGTGCGTGTAATCCAGCCCGGCGACGCCGCCAGCGAGCGCGAAGCTCTTGCCAGCGGCATGCAGGCTTCCCGAGGCGATCAGGCCAGCCCACTTTTGCGTGACGTTGACCACGCCATCTCCCGGAACCGGCGCGATCTGGGTGAGTGCAGGGGCGCTGCCGGCCGCCAGGATGTCTCCCTCCCACGTCAGCTCGGCAGGGGAGAACGGTGCCTTCGAAGCAGCGATTTGAATCTGGTACCGCTCATCGCCGGGGGCACGGTGAAACGAGAAGCGGGCGTTGAGCGTTCGGAAGCGGGCTCGCGCGCCTTCGCCGGGCCGGTCCCCCACCCTGGTAAACGGCGCCGGGAGGCCCATGTAGCTGCCGTCGAACAGCAACTTTTTCTCTTCCAGGTCCACGGCGCAAGCAAAGGCGTTGGCCGTGTAGCTCAGGTCGGCGATGGAAAAAACCGCCAGCACTTCTGGAGTAGCGACCATCGCGTACTGCCACCGCTTGTGCTTAAGCACTCGAAGGGGCAATCGCAGCGCGAAGGGGCCGCGCAGTCCGGAGAGGTCGACCGCGTCGAGGCCGCCCTCGTAGGTGCCGAAGGCGGGATGACCGCTGGCATTGACCAGCGAGGCTGGAGCGGGGCGCAGCGGAATTTCTTTCTCCATCACCCTGTGCTCCTCCGGGAGCGTCGTCCTTTCCGGGTCAGGTCCATCGTAGGGCGTCAAGCCAACCTTCCATTCGTCTGGCGCCTTCTTAACGCGAGGGAGAGACGACGGGAAATGAGATGCTTTGGACCTTGTGAGAAAAGTCCGCCTTTGCGAAACAGAACGGCATGCGACGCATACTCGTGGCGGCCCTCCTCTTGGGATTGTTTTCGACTGACTGCGCTCTCCTGAAAAACCTTTCCAGCGCCTTCAAGGAACCGACCCTCACTTTCAAGTCCGCCAGCCTCGCCGACGCCTCGCTCGGCGGCGCCACGGTCAATCTGGTCTTTTCGGTGGAGAATCCCAACTCGATCGGCATATCGCTGGCCGATGTTACCTACGCTTTCTCCGTGGAGGGCAAGCAGGTGGTGGCGGGGCAACCGCCGGCGGGTCTCCAAATCCCGGCGGGCGGATCCGCGGACCTTACCTTTCCGGCTTCGGTGAAGTTCAGCGACCTCGCCTCGGTGGTTGAGACGTTTCTCACCAAGGACTCAGCCAGCTATCGCGCGGAAGGCCAGGTCGGTTTCCAGACCCCGGTAGGCGTGCTGCATGTTCCGCTTTTCAAGGAGGGCGAATTCGAAGTGCCCAAAGTTCCCAAGTTCGAGTTCGGCTCGCCGCGGATCGCTGAGCTCTCGCTGGCCGGAGCGACGCTGGAGTTTCCGGTGACGGTGACCAACCGCAGCCCGTTTGCGCTGGCCATCCAGAGCTTCTCCGGGGCCCTGCAGATCGCCGGCGCGAACGTGGGAACGCTGTCCTCCGGCGACTTCGGGCAGCTCGAGGCAAAGGGCTCTCGCCAGCTGACGCTTCCCGTGGCCATTCACTTCGCTCAAGCCGGCGCGGTGGCGGCGGCGCTGCGCGAAGGGAGAGCCAACGTCTCTCTTTCGGGCCAGGTGCACTCCGGCGGAACCGCCGTTCCGCTCAGCATCACCCAAGTGATCAGCTTCCTGCGCTGAAGGTATGCTGAGCGACCCATGGCCACCTTCGATCCCTTGCTCGACCGGATCTCGATCCTGAAGAAGCTCAGCCCGAGGAATCTCAAGAAGCTGGCCGGTCAGAGCCTCTCCGACGTGGTCCGCACGTCGATTCCCAGGTCGCGCAAGCGGGTCCACGCTCTGCAGGAGCGCTACCCATCCTCCAATCCAAGAGAGCTCTCGCAGCGGCTGACCGATGGCAAGAAGGACATCGCGGGGATGGTCGGCGGGGTGAGCGGCATCTTCGGCTTGGTGTCGCTGCCCGCCGATCTGCTGGTGATGAGCTGGCTGCAGATCGAGCTGCTGGTGGACATCGCCACTGTCTACAAGATCAATCTGAAGAGCGAGCGCGCGCGAAAGGAGCTGCTCGACCTGTTCGGCTACGCGAATGGAATTCGACCCTTCACCCGCGCGGGCCCCAAGGTGCTGGGAAAGGTCGCAGCGGTGTTGCTCCACAGAGGCGGGCTGCCGACCCTCGGCCGAGCGATTCCGCTGGTGGCGGCACCTGTGACGGCATACCTCAACAACCAGCACATCCAGGCGGTCGGAGATCAGGCGCTGCGCTACTACCAGGGATTCGGAAAAGCGCATGCGAAAGCGAAAGCCCGAGCCGGCGCAGTTGAATAGAATAGCTGCTGGAGCCTGACGTGACCGAGCTTGCGCCGCAGATCGACCTGCTGACCGCCGCCTGGAAGCGACGCTACTTCCTGGTTCAGCTCGCGCGAGCGGTGGGAGAGGCGCAAAGGTTCCGGCAACCCTTGGCCCTGATCCACCTGGATGTGGACGACCTCCAGGAGCACAACGACGTGCACGGGCAAGGATCCGTGGATGGCGCGCTGAGCTGGTTGGCGGTGCGAATGTCGAACATTTTGGACGGTCGCGGTCCCATCGGCCGCTTGGATGGCGGAGCATTTGCCACCTTCGTGCCGCTGACGCTCCAGCCGGCGTTGAAGATGGCGGAGCGGATCCGGCGTACCGTGCCGCAGACCAAGCATGCCTCCGCCTTCGGCGACTATCGCCTCACCATCTCCGCCGGTGTAGCCGCTCTGCGCCGGGGCGAGCCGTGGGGCAACCTCTTCGAGGCCGCGGAGAACGCGTGTCGCAAGGCCAAGCAGGGCGGCCGAGACGGCGTGGTGCACCGGTAGGGTGTTGCGAAGGGCTCGACTGCCTAGTCCATCGCCCAATCCGAGCGCGTCACCACCGGAAGCTGCAGCGCCCGCTCCCGCTCCAGGTCCAGGTTTCCGATGTGCAGCGAAAGCGGCGACTGCACCCACTTGAAGATCGATTGCAGGAACAGCCGGGTGAACTTGTCGACGTGGGATTTGAGCGAGTCGGGAGCAATCTCGGGAAACATCGCCTTGAGGGCGGTGAGGACCTCGCCAGGCAAGAGCTTCTCTCCGGCGAACAAATAGAAGCAGGCATCGAGAATCGGAAACGGCATCAACTCCTCTTCTCCAACCTGGTTGGGCGCCAGCTCCGGCCCGGCCGGCCGCGCGATCGCCAGGCGGATTCCCTCGTACCCGGTTTTTTCGAGAAGGTAGTCGAGCAAGAACATCACCACCGTCTTGGGCACGTTGGCGATCACCGCCAAGCCGCCCATCAGATCGCCGCCGACGGTGGTGTAGCCCACTGCTTTCTCGCTCATGTTGCCGGTCTGCAGAAAAAGCCCGCCGGCCGAGTTCGCCCAGTTCCACATCCGCAGCGCCCTCAAGCGCGCCTGGATGTTTTGCTCGGTCAGCTGCGTGGGTTTCGCATCGCCCAGCATCTGGCGGACACTGGCCAGCTCGCGCTCGAAAGCCTCCTCGATGGGCACGATCTTCAGTGGCACTGACAGCTCGCTGCAGATGGTCTCCGCCGCCTTGCGCGTCTGGGCAGAAGAAAAACGCGAAGGCATGTAGAACGCCTGCAGCAGCGCGCCTGGATTGTCGGGGCTCACCCGCTTGGCATAGCGATGGGCGATCAGCAGGGTGAGCAGCGAGTCCCGCCCGCCGGAGAGCGCCACGCCCATGGTTTTGAACGCGCGCGTCTTCTCGAAGTAGTCCCCCACGCCGAGCGCGAGCGCATCCAGGATCTCCTCGCACCAGGCTTCGCGCGCGGGGATTCGCGGTTCGGGTTGCGGCAAGAAAAAGCTGCGCTGCGCGGGAACGGGGTACTGGAGGCGCTCGCGCCGGGTTGCAAATTCGGAGGCCCTGATCTCGATGCGGGGGACCAGGCGTTGGTGGGTGGCGTAGCTCTCGCGGTCGGTGCGCCAGGTGCTGTTCTCCGAGCGGAGCCGGGTGGTCCGGTCCAGGTCCACCACCCCGGCCGCGTAGCCCTCTCGAAATCGCGGCGCTTCCAGCATCCACTTCCCGTTCTGGTTGAGGAAGCCACCGCCGTCGAAGATCAATCCGTCGTTGCATCCGTAGGCATTCGCGTAAGCGAGCGTGCACTGATGATCTGCAGCGCGCGTGGCGATCAGCTCTCGGCGGCTTTGCTGCGTGCCGATCCGAAACGGCGACGCGGAAATATTCACCACCAGCTCGGCGCCCGAGTACGTGCGGCGGCGCATCGGTCCATCCGCGCTCCACAAATCTTCGCAGACCTCCACCGCCACGGTTCCGAAGTCGAACTCGAAGAGATGGTCGCCGATTGGCACCCCGCGGAAGCTTCCCTGGTAGAAGGGAACGCCGCGCGAGAAGTTCCGACCTTCGTAGAAGATGTTGTAGGTGGGCAGCTTCTCCTTGGGCACGAGGCCGATGATCCGGCCCCCGGCGACCACCGCCGCGCAGTTGTACCTGAGCCCTTGATGCGCTACGGCCACGCCGAGCACGAAAACGCTCGGCGCGCGCGCAGTGGATTCCGCGAAGCGAACCAACTCTCTCCACTGCCGATCCACGAACCCTTGCCACTGGATCAGATCCTCCGGCGGATAGCCGCCCACCAGCTGTTCCTGGAAGACGCCCACCGTGACCTCTTCCGCCGCCATCTGGTGAGCCAACTTCAGGGCGCGCTCGACATTTTGGCCGAAGGCTCCCACGGTGGTGTTGACGCTGGCCAACCCGACCTTCACGAGGCGCATGAGCACTCCTGGCCGACTTCAATGCTCCGCTGAATTGGCATCGCGGGTTTCAATTGGCCGGACCCGCATGTTTCGCCAAGCCCAATCGGCCGATCAACTCGCCCACGTCGTTCAACACGCCCCGCAAGCGCTGCGGAACGTCCAGCTCGCCCAGCAACTGCTGGCGCCGCTCGACGTCCGAGACGACGATCGCCGCCACCGCATCGGCGAGGCTGCCGCCCCGCGTCCGCGCGGCGCTCTGCAGCAAGCTGTCGCCAAACGGCTGCGGCAACCGTCCCGAGAGCTCCAGCACGGCTTGCCGAAGCTGCTCTTCCTCGGGCGCAACCTGGACAGGGTCGGGAATCACCCGAGCTTGGACCTCGCGATAAAGGTTGCGCGGCGCCAGCTCCTCGAGAATGCGGACGCGAACTGCCCCGTGCACGATGATGTTGTACCGCCCATCGGGGAACGCCTGCTGCCAGACCACGATGCCGGCGCAGGCGATGGGGCGAAGCCTGGGCCGATCCGCGTAGTGTCCCTCCCAACCGGGCTCCAGTTGGGCGAGGACCATCACTTTGTCGCTCTGGAGGCAGTCCTTCAGCAGCTCGCGGTACCTCTGCTCGAAGATGTGCAGCGGCAACATCATCCCCGGAAAGAGAACGATGGAGGGAAGCGGGAACACCTTGAGGGCGGCCGCGGCGCTTTCCACTCTTTCCAGTGGGGTCATGCCCCTTAAGCTAGCGCGTTGCGGGGGCAAATGCCGCCTTGGCCCCTTGGCGAGCACCTCGGGATTGATTGGCTGCGCAAACAGCGCTCCCTGGATATGGTGGGGAAGATGCCCGACGTCGACCTTTCCTCCACCCAAGCCGTCGCGCCGAGGGCTTCGTGGTTTCGCCGGCTCTACTCCTACGTGGAGGCCCTGTCCTCCAGCCGCTATGCGCTGATTGCCCTTCTGGTCGTCTCGGTGATCGACGGCTCGGTGTTTCCCATTCCGCCGTTCGCGCTGATGGTGCCGATGGTTCTCGCGCAGCCCAAGCGGTGGTGGTCCCTGGCAGTGATGGGCACCGTGGCCAGCCTGTTCGGCGGACTGATCGGTTATGAGCTCGGCCAGCTGATCCACGCTGGAGCAGCGAGCCTCTTCTCCATCGACCTGGACGCGCGCGTCGACCGCTTCGGGGTCCATGCCACCGTCGGCCAGCTTTTGGGTGACAATTTCTGGGTGCTCTCGCTCCTCTGCTCGGTTTTGCCCACGCCTTTCAAAGTGGTGGCGATCGGCAGCGGTATGGTGTCCGTCCCGCTGCCCAAATTCCTGCTGGCGGCGGTGATCGGTCGAACCGTTCGTTTCTTCGCAGTGGGCGGCGCGATGGCATTCATCGGGCCGAAAGCGCGGCGCTGGCTGCGGGTCTGAAGCGGCCGCGCCGGCGCCGCAATCGCCGTGGCCCTGGCGCGTAGTCACCGCCAGGAGGAATTGACCATGCGTCGTCCAGCCGGGGCCGCTCTGCTCTCGCTTCTGGTGCCGGGGCTCGGCCAGATCTTCAACGGAGAAATCCTGCGCGGACTGTTTTGGCTGGTGATTACCCCAGGCGTTTGGCTGGGGACCGGCGGGCTGCTCGGTTGGGTATGTCACCTGCTCTCGGCAGGCACCGCGTACCATCGCGCTGAGCTCAAAGAGCGCAGTTACCCGCGCCTGACCTCAGTTACTTAGTCAGCATGCTGGTCTTCTCTTCGAGCGACTTGCCGGTTCCGATGCTCATCACCGCGAAGTTGATGTTGTTGTAGCCGGCGGTGGCGCAGCTGAACATCACCCGCTTGATGATTTTGAACTGCACATCCTTGTTCCCCTGGATGTTCACGTCGCCCTTGAAACCGCCGGCGTCGTCCTTGGCCAGCGAGTGCAGGTCCTCGAACTGCTTCTTCATCTCCCGGAGTTTCTCCTCGAGCGCCGGGATGTTCAGATAGTCCTCGCGAGACAAATCCTCCACCCGGCCAATCACCGTGCCGCTCACCAGCACCTGGTCATTGGAGACCATCACCACGGGGACCATCTCCACCTCCCTGACGTTCATCGCTTCGGGGAGCTGGATGTCCTTGGTCATCATCAACACTTCGCCGGTAGCGGAGAAATTGGCGATCAAGAACAGCACGATGATCACGAACATGTCGACCATCGGGGTGATCAACAGGTCGGCGTACATCGATCGGTGAGCCAACCCGCCGTGCCCGAAGACTTTCGACTTCTCGAGCCGCTTTCCGTATCGCTTCCCTGGAGTCTGGATGGGCATGTTCGCCTTTCCTCTGCTTAACCCATCGCCGCAGCGACCGAGACGTTGGGCAGCCCCGAGCCGATGCATTCATCGATGATCCGGACGAGATCCTCGTACTTCACATTGTCTTCGGTCTGCAGGGTGATCGCCGTCTGATCTGGCAGCTTGCCTCGGACCTCTTTGATTTTCGCCTGCAGCTTGTCCAGCTCGATCTTCCCCCGCGTATCGCGCTTCACCGGGATGGGATCAAAGGTGACGTCACCTGCGGTCAGCTTGAGCTCTTTGTCGGTGATCAACAGGGTGAGTGGAACGGTTTTCTCCTTCTCCTCCTGTTGATTGGGATCGGTCGGGCCGCCGCTGTTGGAGACTTGCAGCCGGCCGATCTGCGTCCACACCGCGGTCATGATCAGGAAGCTGATGGTAACCGCCATCAGGTCGATGAAGGGGACCAGGTTGATGGTGGCATCGAGCGGCTTCTTCTTGCTCTTGCCGCCCGTCCCGAGATCCATCCCGCCAGCCATACAGAGCTCCTTTTCCTAGGAAGTTGGCCGACGCCTACTCGTCGTCGCGATGGCTGGAAATGTTCATGTTCTTGAACTTGTCGCGGTTGGACACGATCAGGTTCAGAACTGAAACAGATGTTTCATTGATATCATTGATTAAGCTCTGAGTCCGTCCCATCAGTACCGAGAAGGCGATCAGCGCGGGGATGGCGGTCAGCAGCCCGAACCCGGTGCAGTTCATCGCTTCCGAGATGCCGGCCGCGAGGATGGTTGCCTTATCGGCCGGATTGACGGTGGCCACCGCCTCGAAGCAGCGGATCAAGCCCGACACGGTACCCAGCAGCCCGGCGAGCATCGCGGCGTTTCCGAGCATGGCCAGGTAGCCGGTGCGGGCCTCCAGCTGCGGGGTTTCGCGCAGCGACGCTTCATCCAGGGCGGCCTGAACTTCCTCGTCGCCCTTGGGGACATTCATCAGGCCGGCCTTGATCACGTTGGTGAGAGGGGTTGCCTTCTGCCCGGCGACGTAATTGATCGCCTTGTCCAGGTCGCCGGCGTAGATGTATTTCTTTAGCCCGCGCAGGAAGCCCTCTTTATTGATCGATGCTCTGAAAAATAAATACAGTACGCGCTCGAGGATGATCGCGAGCGCGATTACGGCGCAGGCCGCAATCGGGTACATTCCCCAATCTCCCGCGGTCCAGCGGCGGGCGATGTTTTCGAAGAAGGACTCACCTGATTTGCCGGCCGTCTCCACGGCAAGCAGGTTGACATAGCTCAATGAGACCAGATTCATCGCTTTGTTGCCTCCGGTTGCGAGTCAGGAGAACTCAACCCCCATGTATCAATTGCGCGCGGGAGTTTTGATTCGACATTCAACAATTGCCACAGTCGGCCGATTGGACGGTCAACTTTAGGGTCGACCACCATTCATGTCAAGGCTGGCACTCGAGCAGACGAGCGCCGTTAAATGATTGATTATCGAAACAAAAGTTTCAAATTGATGCACTTCAGCAAAATGCCCAAGCGAGCGCGCGATTCTTGTTCAGGTATTCAGACAGGCGGCAAGGGCGGATGGTGTGGGCGGTTGTCGCTAAGCGGTGAACACTCACTCAACAAGGTACCGAATCGCGCGATGGATTGTTTACTGTGAGACTCGGGGCGATGTTTTCTGCATACCGAATTGTCGGAAGGCGGACCACGAACGTGGTCCCTCCGCCCACTGGGCTCTGCGCCTCGATGGTTCCGCCATGGCTTTCCACGATCGCTCGCACGATCGACAGTCCGAGCCCGGTGCCTTTGCCGTCGGGCTTGGTGGTGTAGAACGGCTCGAAGACTTTGGCCAAGTTCTCCGATTCGATTCCCGGACCTGTATCTCGAATGCGCACTACCGCGATGTTTCCTTCCAGCCGCGTCGACAGGTAAACGTTTCCTCCTGGCTGCATCGCTTGGCAGGCATTGGTGATCAGGTTGATAAAAACCTGGGCCAGCTTCCCCTTGACCGCGGTCAACTTGGGGAGCTCTGCGTAGTCTTTTTCAACGGTAATTCCGTGATGGCTCAGGATGTGATCGCAAAAGCTGGCTGAGGTGTCGAGCAACGCGCTGAGCTCCACTTCCTCGAGCTTGTCCTGAACCGGTCGCGCATACGAAACGAGCTGCCGCGTGAAGCGCAGGATTCGATCGGAGCTGTTGAGAATCTTGCGCAGCTTGTCCTGATCCGCAGCGCTGCACCCGGGCGTGGCGGTCCAGCGGGAGAGCAGCGCATCGGCGTAGCTCACGATGGCCGTCAGCGGGTTGTTGATCTCGTGAACCACCGACGCGGCGAATTGACCCAGCGATGCCAGCTTCTCCGCCTGGATCATCCGCCGCTCGAGCTCTTTCATCGCAGCCCCCTCTTCGGACTGCGCGCCGACGAGTTGGCGCGTGATCTTCAGCAGCGCGCTTTGCGGCGGCGCTTCATGCCCGTTTCGGGCCGAAGCAGCGGATCCACTGCGAACCGCAACTGCAACCGCCTCGCCGATGCCGCTCAACACCAGACGCACCACTTCACCACTGCGGGTTCGCGCGGTGGTCTCCGCGGAATGTCCGGAACGCGGGGCGGTGAGCGGGGCCAGATCCAGCGCCGCATCGAGCCGTCGTCCGAGAGGTTGGTGACCGCAAAGCCTTTCGAACGGAGGATTGCACGCGAGCAGCGCGAGATTGAGATCGCAAATTGCGGCAGGGCTCTCTGACAGCTCGAACAGGAGCTGAAACGGGTCACTCGATGCGAAGCTCCCGTTGCCGGCGGTCACCCTCTTCAATCCTCGTGGGACGAAGCCTTGTCCAAATCCAGAATCTTCGCCGTCCCGATGTAGGATTTGGTCTCGTAACGAGTGATTTTTCCAATTTTTCGCACGATTTCCGCCATCCGCTCCGCCTCCCGGTAGATGATGTCTACCGGCCGGTAGGCGAAGTCGTCCTCCTTGAGCTTTCGCTTGAGCAGGTCGGCGTATCCCATCACCGAGGTCAGCGGCTGATTCAGCTCGTGCGCGGCGGTCCCGGCGAGCTCGACGATCACCGCCGTCTTCTCGGTCTCCTCCAGTCGCGTCTCAGCGTCGGAGAGCTTGCGCTCCAGCTGCATCCGGTCACGCAGGTCGGTGAAGATCCCGACCGTCGCCGTCTCGCGCTCACCTTCATAAATGATCGAGGCGGTCATGTTGACCGGCACCAGCTCGCCGGTCTTGGTGAGGATTTCCTGCCGATAGACGCCAAGGCGGCCTCGCGCGCGGATCTGCGGATCGCGAAGCTGCGCCATCACCTGCCGCGCCACGCCCGCCGGGTAGAGGTCCTTCACGTTCAGCTTCTTCAGCGCCTCCTCGGAGGAGTACCCGGCGATGTCCTCTGCTCCCTTGTTGAAGAGGATGATCTTGCCCCGCATGTCCGCCGCGATGATCGCGTCCACCGAGGAGTTGATCAGCCTTTCCAAGAAGTCTTTGGTTTGCTTCAGCTCCCCAGCCAGCTTTCTTGGCGCGGTCACGTCGCGGAAGGAGAGAATCGCCCCTCCCTCGTTCAGCGGAGCGGCCGAGACGGATAGGGTCACCGCACGACCCTGTGGCGAACGGACCTGGAGGTCGATCTCGTCCACCGGCTCTCCCCGGGAGATCGCGCCCAACACGTCGATCAGCAGCAGGTCGTCGGTGGGATTGGCCACCGCCTGGATGTGGCGTCCGCGGCCGTGCTCGGCTCCAATGCCCAGCAGCTTTGCTCCCGCCGGATTGAGCGAGAGGACGTGACCTCTGCCATCGAGGATGGCAATTCCATCCGAGACGTGCGCGAAGTACCCCTCGTAGCGCTGCAGCTCCGCCGCCCGCTGCTGCGCGACGATGCGCGCTTCCTTCTCCCGCTCGGTCTGGCGGCGAAGCGATTCCAGCAGCCGATTGGTTTGCAGCACCTGACGCAATCGATGCGGCAGCTCCAGCGCGATCGCAGGAGGGCTGACAAAGGCCACCGCACCCAACTCGAGCGCCCGCGCCATCATCGAGTTGTCCGCCGGATCCAGGATCACCAAGACCGGGAACCCCCTCGCCTGGGGCAGCTCCACGCCGTGCGCATCAGTCAGATCCACGATCGCCACGGACACCTCGGCGATCCGCGCCGACCCGACTGAAATGCCATTGGCCTGTGCCACCGCGCGCGCGATCTGCTCCCGGTGGGGCGCCGCATCCGGCAAGATTGCAATCAGCGTTTCCGCAGTGGGTGGCAGCACAGGGCCCTCGGCAGGCCGGCAGTCTATCTCGGTACTCAACGGTTCGCGTCAAGTTCCCGGCAGCGACCACCCGCTCCGGAAGAAGCCTCGACGGCCGTCAGTTGGTGGCGCCCGTTCCCGCCCCGGGGGAAGTATTCGCCGGCTGCACGCTGCGGGCCGGTGGGTCGACCGAGCTCACCGGTGCCTTGCCGGACGGTGACGCCGGAGGCATTCCCGCGCGATTGGTGTTCTCCAGCACCTCGCGCACGATCGTCGCAGCCGTGGGAGACGGACCTGGTACGGACGGACTGGGCGAAGCCGAGGCGCTGCTTGCGCTGCCAGACCCGGCTTCGCCGGTGGGCTTGGTCGCGATCGCATTCGTTGCCGCGACGCACGCGGTGGCCTCCACGATCGTTTCCAGCGCCGGATCGCCGTAGCCCTTGATTCGCGCGTGAATGGATGGATTGTTCCAGCCCGCTCCATCGGAGCGCGCCAGCTTGAAGTGAAGATGCGATCCGCAGGCCCAGCCGGTCTTCCCGGAGTAGCCCAGGATGTCGCCTGCCTTGACCTTGTCCCCCGGGCGGACCGCGACAGTTTCCAGGTGCAGGTACTGCGTCTCCAGCCCGTTGTCGTGCGCGATCACCACGTAATTGGCATCGGGTGCGAACGAGGGATCGCAGCCGCCTCGGGTGCTGTCGCCGCGCGCGAGCCGGACTGTCCCATCGAGCGCCGCGGTGATTGGGACGCCGGACGGCATCCGAAAATCCCAGGCCCAGGTGTCATTTAGCAGGTGACTGCCGGTCTCGTGCCCTTGCGATACGGGATAGGCGCGCCCGCATCCGAAGGGAACCGCCAGCTCCAGGGGCGTTGGCTCGATCTCCGGCAACGACGGAAGCTGGGCAACCAGGCCGGAAGACGCGAAGGCGAGGGCGAGCAGAGGTAACAAGGCGGCGTTGCACGCCTTTGTACCCGAATATTGAAATTAAGACAAATCGTGCACGGAACCGCAGACACGACCTCAACCAACCGAGCGTGCAGGCGATTTATCGACTTCCCACCGGGAATCGCTCGCAAGCAGGCGCCGCACGCTTCGCCTTACGAGCTGAGCAGCGAGCGCCGCGGCGAGAGCAACGGCCAGATTGCGCGCCACTTCCGTCAGCAGGCGTGGGGACGTTGCGGGGCTGGCAATGCGATTGGGGTTTTCCCAGGCGCGCAGCAGACCCGCGATCCGTTCGGAGAACAAGTTTGCCCTGCGATGCCGCGCCCGCACGATGGCGATGGTCACCCCTGCGCCCGTCGCCACCAACGCCCCCGCCGTCAAAATCATGGTCGCCGTGAAGTGCTGCCTCGCCTGATAGCGCAGGTCGAGCGCGAGATGGCGCCGGCGGTCGAGCTCCTGCAGGGTGGACATCAGCTCGCTGCGGATCCTATCCGCCGCTCTCTCGGTCTGATCGCGAGCGCCGGTCATGCGAACTGCTTCCGGGTCATCGCCAGGTCTTCTTTGATCCGCTGCTGGGTATTCTGCAGCGGCCTTTTCGGCAGCCGGCTGTATCCGATCGCGCCGCACGCCGCCGCCGTCAGCAGGAGCAGCCCACCGACGATCAGGGCCGCGACGGATTGTGGAAGCGGCAGCGCCAATGCCAGTGCCAAGAAAAGAAGGCTCAGCCCACACATGCCGATCCCAAGGCAAACACCCAGTAGAACGCCGGCGACCTTCGCGTTCTGCAGCTCCTCTTTCAGCTCCTGCTTCGCGTGCAGGACCTCCGCTTTGGCGAGCAGCTTGACTTCGGAGATCGCCTGCTTCACCAGCGCCGCCGTGGACATGGAGCGCAGTCGATCCTGCTCGGCGGCCAGCGCGCTCGACATGGAGACCCGCGTTTGCTGGGAAACCTCCACGCGCTGACCCCGTCGACGCTGCGCGACGTCGCGCGCCGCGCGAGGCTCCGAGCGCCGGTACCGCCCGTCCGGGCGGGGACTCGATTCAGGGGCCGGCGACTGGACGATGCTCGACGGCGAAGAAACGGCAGCTGGTGGGGGCGATGGATTTGGCATCGGCGGTTTACCGCTGACTTCGTCGGCGCCGGCTCGATTGCCTACGGTGACCCTGTCCACGGTCGCCTCCCTGTTAGAAGTGCCTGCCCCGCAAGGTGAGTCGCAGGCGAGTGGCTGTGAAGCCCGATTCGATCAAACGGGGGTCCCAGCGAGCCATCGGCCGCTTGTTTGAGACGAAGAACAAGCTGGATCGATGAGGGCTCCTGCGCCGGACGCAGCGGCTTATGATGTGCGCCCCGTGCCGATCAGCGTCCGCAACCGCGCCAGCACCGCGTCCGCTCCCTGGATCAATTTGCCGTCGACCCACAGCGCCGGAACGACGCTGCCGCCTCTGGCGTGGAAGTCTCGCTGAACTTCGGGATAGACCAGATTGCGGAACCGCACCTGCGGCTCGAGCGCAGACTCGATCACGAAGCGGCGCACGCGGGCGGAGTCGGCATCTGGGATGCTGTGAAACAGCTCGATCGCGGCGGCGGACATTCCTCACCGTCGGCCGGCTGCCACCATCCGCGCTGTTTCTCGCCGGACCGTGGCGGTTTCGATTGCGAAGCGCGCGTCTTCAGCGCTCATCCCCTTGAGACGCTCCTGGGCCGCGTCCAGCCGCTGTTTCGCACCGCTCACATCGATCGCAGCCAACGGCTCCGCTTGATCCGCGAGCACCAAAATCCGATCGTTGGCGACCTCCACGAACCCGCCGGCAATGAAGTAGCTCTGCGCGCTCGCCCCTTCTTTGAGCGTGAGCACGCCGGGCTCCATCAGCGACAGGAATGGCGTGTGACCCGACCTCACGCCGAACAGGCCTTGCGCGCCCGGGACGATCGCCTCGTCGGCCTGGACGGAGAGCACCCGCCGCTCCGGAGTGACCAGCTCCACCTTCAGCTTTGCCATCGCCGATCCCTCGCTTCAGCCGGCGGAAATCTTCTTGGCGTTTTCGATCGCCTCTTCGATTCCGCCCACCATGTAGAACGCGGACTCGGGCAGCTCATCGTGCTTTCCCTCGGCGATCTCCTTGAAGCCCTTGATGGTGTCCGCCAGCTTGACGTACCGGCCCTGCTTTCCGGTGAACACCTCGGCCACGAAGAACGGCTGGGAGAGAAATCGCTGGATTTTCCGCGCGCGAGCCACCGCCAACTTGTCGTCGTCCGAGAGCTCGTCCATGCCGAGGATGGCGATGATCTCCTGCAATTCTTTGTAGCGTTGCAGGATGCCCTGAACCTTTCGCGCCACCGCATAGTGCTCGGGCCCCACGACTTGGGGATCGAGAATGCGGGAGGTGGAGTCGAGCGGGTCCACCGCCGGGTAGATGCCCAACTCGGTCAGCGCCCGCGAGAGCACCGTGGTGGCGTCCAGGTGGGCAAAGGCCGTGGCGGGCGCCGGATCCGTCAGGTCGTCCGCGGGCACGTAGATCGCCTGCACCGAGGTGATCGAGCCCTTGTTGGTGGAGGTGATCCGCTCTTGCAGCTCACCCATCTCCGTGGAGAGCGTGGGCTGGTAACCGACCGCAGACGGCATTCGACCCAGCAGTGCCGAGACCTCCGAGCCGGCCTGGGTAAATCGGAAGATGTTGTCGATGAAGAGGAGCACGTCCTTGCGCTCGTCATCGCGGAAGTACTCGGCAATCGAGAGGGCCGAGAGCCCAACCCGAGCGCGGGCTCCGGGGGGTTCATTCATCTGCCCGTAGACCAGGACGCATTGACTCTCCTCGAGCTTGTCGACGCGGATGACCCCGCTCTCCTGCATCTCACGGTAGAGGTCGTTCCCCTCGCGGGTTCGCTCGCCCACTCCGGCGAACACGGAGAACCCGCCGCGCTCCTTGGCCACGTTGCGAATCAGCTCCTGTAAGAGCACGGTCTTGCCGACTCCCGCGCCGCCGAACAGCCCGATCTTGCCGCCGCGCGTGTAGGGAGCGAGCAGGTCGATCACTTTGATGCCGGTCTCGAATGCCTGCACCCGGACGTCCTGCTCCACGAACGTCGGCGGGGGACGATGGATCGGCAGATACTTGGTCGCCCGGACTGGGCCTCGCTCATCGACTGGCTCGCCCACCACATTGAGGATGCGGCCCAGCGTCTCCTTGCCGACCGGGACCTGAATCGGTGCGCCGGTGTTCTTCACCGGTATGCCGCGCGCGAGCCCATCGGTCGTGTCCATGGCGATGCAGCGCACCGTGTTCTCTCCCAGCATCAGCGCCACTTCGATGGTCAAATTCTCCGGCTGACTGGAAATCGCCGGGTTGCTCAGCTTCAGAGCGGTGAACACCTCGGGCAGGCTACCTGCGGGGAACTCCACGTCCACCACTGGACCCAAGACCTGGGTCACCCGCCCGTCGCTGCGCGCTGTTCCCGCCATTTCCACTTGCCTCCGCTATCTGAGCGCTTCCGCTCCTCCGACGATCTCCATCAGCTCCTTGGTGATCACCGCCTGGCGAGTGCGGTTGTAGAACAGGCTAAGCCGGCTGATCATCTCTGAAGCGTTGGAGGTGGCCTTTTCCATGGCGCTCATTCTCGCTCCGTGCTCGCTCGCCACGCTTTCCAGCAGCGCTCGGTAGAACTTGATCGTCAGCGCTTGCGGCACCAGGCGCTCGAGGACGGCCTCGGCGCTCGGCTCGTACTTGAAATCCACCAGGGCCGGGGCACCGCTGGAGGGAGTGGCGGGTTTTTCCAGGGGCTGCATGGGCAACAACTGCACCACCGCAATGCGCTGGGTCATGGCGGAGACGAACTCGTTGTACACCAGAAAAACCGCATCCGTCTCACCGGAGATAAAATGAGACGAGAGCTCGCGCGCGATCTCCGCCGCCGCCTGGTAGCTCATCCGGCCGTACAGCCCGGCGAAGTCCTTGCGAACCGGAATCTGACGCCGTCGGAAGTGTTCGAAGCCCTTGCGGCCGATCGTGGCGAGCTCGATTTTTTCGTAGGTGCGCTCGTGGTCTAAAAGAAAGCGGCTGGCCCGGCGAATCACGTTGGAGTTGAACGCGCCAGCCAGGCCGCGGTCCGAGGTGAGGACCACCAGCTCCGCCTTTTTCGCGGGCCGGGCGGCGAGCAACGGATGCGCGAGCGATTCGGCGCGGGAGACCAAATCCGAGGTGATCTGGTCCAGCATCTGGGCATAGGGACGCGCCGCCAGGATGGCCTCCTGCGCTCTGCGCAGCTTGGCGGCAGCCACCATCTTCATCGCCCGGGTAATCTGCTGCGTGTTCTTGACCGAGCGGATGCGCTTGCGGATGTCGCGAAGGGAAGGCATCGGCGCGCCACTCCTTAATCGGGGAAGGTAGGGCCGCGCAAGCTATCGGTGCGAAGCAGTGCGGTCAATGGCAATGGGGCCAATCTCTTCCTCTGTCGCCGGTCGGGTGCAGAATGGTACTCGTTCGCGCATGGCCGTGCCGTGGAGAAGATCGGTGAACTGGATCGCGTCGCTGGCCGGGCTTTCGGTTGCCCTCCTGGTGTCCGCTTCATTTCACGTCAAGGCCAAATATTCGCACCGGATCTTCCCCGCCTCGGTGGTGCCCCGCGCGCCGGTGGCGCTGGTGTTCGGGGCAGGGCTGGCGCACAACGGCGTGCCTTCGCCGCTGCTGGCTGAGCGATTGGACTCGGCGGTCGAGCTGTACCGCATCGGCAAGGTGGAAAAGGTTCTCCTCAGCGGCGATGACTCCATCCGCTCGCACGACGAGACGAGGGCCATGCGGCGCTACGCCGAAGCGCAAGGCGTTCCTGAAGATGCCATCGTGCGCGACTTCGCGGGACTGTCCACGTACGACAGTTGCTTTCGAGCCAAGGCGGTATTCGGGGTGCGACGGGCGATCCTGGTCACCCAGGGCTTCCACCTGCCGCGCGCGCTGTACATCGCCAACTCGCTGGGCATCGATGCGGACGGCGTGCCCGCCGACGCGACCTCGAGCGGGCCGCTGCTCTACGAAGGAAGAGAGCTGCTCTCGCGCGCGTTGGCCTGGACCATGGTGATGACCGGCGCCAAACCCAAGTTCTTGGGCGACAAGGAGCTCACGGAGCGAAAATGACTCGGGCGCTCCCGCGATGCGAGGGAGCGCCCGGTTCACTGCTTGATTCTGGGATGAAAACGAACGGCTACTTGGTGTCGGTCTTCGGGGCGTCAGACTTCTTTTCCGTGTCTGCCTTGTCGCCCTTCTTGTCTTTGTCGCCCTTCTTGGACGCCTTCTTCCCAGACTTGGTCTCGGCGGTCTTGTCCTTCTCGGGCGCCGCCGCAGGCTCAGCCGCGAGCGCGGCAAACGAGAACGCCAGAACCAATACAGCGATAAACCTCTTCATGCGAGACTCCAGAGTCGTGAGACGGTGCGGAATGCAGCCGTTCACAGGACTTAAAGCATCGAGCGTGCCAAGGTCCGTCCGAGCGGAGAGCGAGGCGAACTGTGGAGTTGGTCCGCACGTTTTCAGGAGACCTGGGGACATTTTCCTCACCTTCCAGCGGTTGCAGTGCGGCAGGGTTGCCTCGCGCGCGGCCGGCCCGCGTCGCTGCAGCGGACGCCCGGCCTCGGAGCAGCCGCCCACGTCCAGTGGATGGACCTCGTCCGCGCTATGCTAGACGGTCCCAAGTTGGACTCCCGCATCTCCATACGGGGCTTTCGAGCCAGCTTCTTTTTCGTGGTCTCGCTGCTGGCCGCAGTGGCGGTCTTCACGCTGTGGGGAGACATCCGCACCAACGCGCAGGAGGACGAGCTGGTTTCTCAGGCGCTCGGGCGGGACGTGCTGATCAGCCGCATCCGCGTCGACGCGTTGAACCTGGAGTCCGCAGTCGACGCTCACATCCGCGGCACCTCCGAACAGGAACGCAGCGATGCCGACGACCGGATGGCGCGCATCCTCGAGGACATCAGCCTGGCAAGCCAGGACTACACGCGCGACTTGCCGCCCGGCGAAACCGAGGTATGGAGCCAGTTCAACAACACCAGCCATTCCCTCGCGGCGCAGGTTCGCAAGGCCGTGTCCTACTCGAACCGCAAGGAGGCCGAGCGCGCGCGCAGGCATCTGGTAAGCGAGATCAAGCCGATCACCGCCGCGCTCAACCGACTTGCCGAGCAGCTTTCGCAGACGAACGCCGAGGTGACCACGAAGATGCTGCGGCACCTTCAGGATTTGCGCTCTCGCACCATCTACCTCGGCTCGCTGGTCGCCGCTTTGGCCGTGGTGATTTCGCTGATCGTCGCGTGGCAGGTCACCGGGCTGCTGCGACGGCAGGAGTCCACCATCCAGGAGCAGTTGCGCGAGCTCGACCGGCGCAACCGCGAGCTGGATTCCTTTGCCAGCCGCGTGGCGCACGACCTGGTCAGCCCCATCTCGCCGTTGAAGGGGTACCTCACCTTGATCCGCCGCTCCAATTCGATCGCCGATGCTCAGGCGCGTGAGATGCTCGCCCTGGCCGAGGCCAGCGCCGCGCGAATGGCCGACATGATCGAGGCGCTGCTGCGCTTTTGCCGCGCGGGTACGCCCGGGGAGCCAACCGTGTCTGATCTGGACACCGCCGTCTCCACCATCCTGCTCGAGGTCGGGCAGACGGCGGCAAAGGAACATGTCCAGTTGGAGCGGTTCCTCGAAGTGCACGTCCCCGTCTCCTGCCCCAGCCAGCTGCTGCAGTCGATCGCGCAGAACCTGCTGTCCAACGCGGTGAAGTACTCGGCTGGGCGCCCCGACCCGCGCGTGACGGTGCGCGTTTGGAAGGAGGAGCAAACCGCGCTGCTCGAGGTGAGCGACAATGGGCGCGGGATGAGCGCCGCATCCCGACTCGCGCTGTTTCAGCCTTTCTTCCGAGCACCGGAGGCCCGGGGGCTTCCCGGCCACGGTTTGGGCCTGGCCACCACCAAGCGGCTGGTGGAGGGACACGGCGGCAGCATCGAGGTGCGCTCCGAGCTGGGCTCCGGGACGCAGGTGACCGTTCGATTCCCGCTGGCCACTTCGCCCGCTCCGCCCGTGGTCGAGAGCGACCCCGACCGCGCGCCGTCTCGGCCCGGAGCACCGATCGCCGCGAACTCGCCATGAGACGGCTGCACATCCTGGTGGTCGACGACGATCCCCACGCGCGGGATCTGCTGCGCCGCCTTCTCTCTCCGATGGGGCGCGTGTCCGAGGCTGCCAGCGCCCCCGAAGCAGAGCGGCAGCTTGCCGCCGGCGACCCGGTCGATCTGGTGCTCACCGACATGGCGATGCCGGACGTGTCAGACGGGCTCAAAGTATTGCACTCCACGCGCGAGCACTGGCCGGACACCGCGGTGATCGTGATCACCGCATACGGCAATATCGAAGGAGCGCTGGACACCATCCAGCAAGGCGCCTTCGACTACCTGGCCAAACCATTCGACGTGGACGCGCTGACCCGCGTGGCGCGCCGGGCGCTGGAGCAGAAGCGGCTGCTGGAGGAGAACCGCAATCTGCGGCAGCAGGTGAAGGTCCGTTCGCTGGTGGGAAGAAGCCCGGCGCTGCTCGAGGTGTACAAGCAGGTGGCGCGCGCCGCGTCGACCCAGGTGCCGGTGCTGATCACAGGAGAAACCGGGACCGGCAAGGAACAGGTCGCTCGTTCGCTGCACCAGCGATCGCTGCGCGCCAGTGGTCCGTTCATTCCGGTGGACTGCGGCGCGATCGCCGAATCGCTGATGGAGACGGAGCTGTTCGGCCACGCCAAGGGAGCCTTCACCGGGGCTTCCGGGCTGCGTCGCGGACTGTTCGAGGAAGCCAGCAGCGGTACGCTGTTCCTCGACGAGATTGGCGACGTCGGCCCGAAGATCCAGTCCCAGCTGCTGCGTGCCATTCAGGAGGGCGAGATTCGCCGAGTGGGCGAAAGCACGGCGGTCAAGGTGGACGTGCGGATCGTCACCTCCACCAACAAGGACCTGGCGGCGCTTTCGCACGAGGGAAAGTTTCGCGAGGACCTGCTGTACCGGCTGGACGTCGTTCACCTCCACCTGCCGCCTCTTCGAGAGAGGCGGGAGGACATTCCCGCGCTGATCGAGCACTTCGGCTCGATCCACGCCCGCGGCGGGGTGCGGCCGGTGTTCACCGACGAGGCGATCGCCCGGCTGCAGCGCTACGACTGGCCGGGCAACGTGCGCCAGCTGGAGAACGTGGTGGCCCGAGCGCTGGCGCTGAACGTCACCGGTATCGTCGGACCGCAGGACTTTCCCGAGCCGATCGGCGACGCTCCCAAGAAGTTGACCGGTCTGGCGGACGACATGCCCAGCCTCTCCGAATTGTCCCGCCGCTACGCCGCCCACGTGCTGCAGTACACCGCCGGTAACAAATCCGAGGCCGCGCGTCTGCTCGAAGTGGATCGCAAGACGCTCTACAAGCTGCTGGAGGGGACCGCTGAAGATCACTAGCCTCCGCTCGCGTCGGCTCCCGTTCGCGTCGGCTCCCGTTCGCGTCGGCTCCCGTTCGCGTCGAGCGTAGCGAAGCGGAGTCGAGACGCCGCCCAGGTGCGGCGAAAACAATTTGCTTTGACAAAGCAAATTAAATTGGCATAACACTGCCTGCGCCCGCATGGAACCACTGGTCGAGCAGATGCTTCACCTCTACCCGCGAATTTTCATGGCTTGCCACGCGCGGCACGTACGGGATCCGAAGACGCGAAAAGTGCTCAGCGCGCACCAAGCCAGTATCCTGGATCACCTCGATGAAGTGACGCCCACCAGCCTGATGGATCTGGCCAGGCACATGGGGGTGACGCCCGGCACGATGTCTCTTTCGGTCGAGCGCCTGGTGCGCGACCGGTACGTGATCCGGCGGCGCGATACCGCGGACAAGCGCCGCCTCCACCTTCGACTCACCGCAGCCGGCGCCCGGATCAGGGATGCGCAAACGGTGCTCGACCCGCGCCTGGTCCGGGCGATGCTCGCGCACCTGTCCCCGGAAGAGCGCCTCCGCGGGGTTCGAGGTCTGGGTTTACTGGCCAGGGCAGCGCAGCTGGAGATGCATCGCCGGTCGGTCAAGGGAGGATCTCGGCAACGCCGGCATCGGGTGGATTCTGCACAAGCGGGCGAAGGAGGACTTGGATGAAATGGATACTGCTTTTCGCGGGCACCGTGGTCGGGCTGATCGCCGTGATGGCGGTCGCAGGATTGCTGCTCCCGCGGGCGCACGTGGCTTCGCGCCGAGCCCGGTTCAAGCAACCGGCCGACGCGATCTGGAACGCGATCACCGATTTCGCCTCGTTCCCCACCTGGAGGGCCGAAGTTCGCGCGATCGAGCAACTTCCCTCGCGCGACGGCCACGTCCATTACCTGGAGCGCAGCAAGCGCGGAAACATCGCCATGGAGATCATGGAGGCGGTTCGGCCAGAGCGCCTGGTGGTGCGGATCGCCGACCCTCAGCTTCCGTTCGGTGGAAGCTGGACGTATCTGCTCGCGGCGGGACCCAGGGAAACCAGCCTGACCATCACCGAGAACGGCGAGGTGTACAACCCCATCTTCCGGTTCATCTCCCGCTTCATCTTTGGCCATCAGCGGTCGATCGACGCTTACCTTCGAGCGTTGGGCAAGCGCTTTGGCGAAGACGTCGCCTCCGAGCCGGTGGCCTAGGAGGAACCATGGGCCTGGAAGCAACCTGCATCGCACGAGTGGGCGCGCAGTCCTCGCGTGGCAAAGCGCACCTCGAATCCGAGGAACTGATCTTCCGCGGTGATTTTCGCTTGGCCATTCCCTTCCGGGAGATTCACTCCGCCGCCGCTAAAGATGGCGAGCTGTTGATCGAGCACCGGGGTGAGAAGATCGCGCTCTCGCTGGGGGAGGCAGCCGCGAAATGGGCGGCCAAGATTTCCCACCCGAGGAGCCGGCTGGAGAAGCTGGGCGTCAAGCGGGGGATGAAGGTGTCGGTGCTCGGAGTCGACGACCCGGGGTTCATCCGCGAGCTGCGGGAACAAGCCGGCGAGCTCACCCAGGGTCGCGTCGGGCGGGACGCCGATCTCATCTTCGTAGCCATCGATACGCGCGCGGCGCTCGATCGTTTGCGCTCGCTGCAAGCGCATCTCAAACCCAGCGGAGCGATCTGGACCATCCGGGAAAAGGGAAGCGCCAAGGTGACCGAATCCGACGTTCTTGCGGCGGGACGAGCCGCAGGGCTGGTGGACACCAAGGTGGTCAGCTTTTCACCGACGCACACCGCGGAAAAATTCGTGATCCCGTTGGAGAAGCGCTGAACGGGCCTCGCTGCGTCAGTACGTTCCCTTGACCCCCAGCATCGGGATCAGCAGCGGTATCTTCTGCGGAACCTTGGTCAGCGTGTACTGACAAATGGTGCCCGGCGCGCACGGCGGGTTGGGCGCGCGCTGGTAGTCGTAGCTCACCACTTCCTGCCGGACCGTTGCGTTCAACACGTCCAGGTATGCCTGCAAGGTGAAATTATCGAACGCCCAGCCCTTGGAGACACGCAGGTCGAAGCGGAAGAATCCCGGCAACCGATCGACCCGGTCGTAGTCCACCGGAACCCACCGGTCTTCACCGGTGAACCTTGCCCGGCCGGGCCGTTCCGTCTGGGAGGTGAGCCCGCCCGCCTCAGGCCTGCCGGAGTTGAAGTGAAAGACGCCGCCCAGGGTCCAGTTGTTCGAGAAACTGTAGCTCAGCACGGCGTTGAGGATGTGCGTCTGGTCGAAGGCGAAAGGGACGTAGCCTGAGCCAGTCGTAATTACCCTTCCGACGTCGTCGTACCGGTTGAATCGCGCGAATCGCGTGCTTCGCTCGAGCGTGTACGAGAGCCACCCGAACCAGTTCTTCCCCAGCGGATGCCGCAGCAGGATCTCCAGGCCATACGCGTACCCCTTGGAGGCGAAGTCGGAAGGTGTGTCCACGACTTCCGTCGAGAACGGATTCAGCTCCACCGTTCGCCGCAGCGGATTGAAGTAGACATCCGAATTGATTTCGAACCCGCTCTTGCTGCGCCACTCGACGCCTGCATCGAGCTGGATGCCCTCTTGAAGGCCCAGCTGCAGACCAGTGAGGTCGACCACCGGCAGATTGATCAGGGTCGTGGGCGGCTGGTGGAACAATCCGGCGCCGGCCTTCAAGGTGAGATCTTCGCCGACCAGGCGGCGCAGGGTCAGCCGCGGCTCCACCGCGAACGACTGAATTTTTGGAACCAGGTGGTATGCGTCCACGCGCAACCCGGGAAGGATGGACCATTTGCCGGGTTCCCACTGCAATTGTGCGTACGCGCCGGAGAACGTCCCGGTGGCCAGCGGCTGGTCCACCGTCTCGATGAAGCTCAGCTCCTCGCTGGTGTGCACAGTCCGGGTGATGCTCACGTTCGCGCTGCGATGGTCCACATCACCGCCGAGGGCGAGCTTGAGGCGGCGGGCGAGCCCCACCGACCAAGAAGCTCGCCCGGACGCGTTCCTCTCATTGACGCCGAAACCGAACGTGTTGTCTTGCGACGTTCGGCCGTCGGCGGAAAGCCTCTCGATACCCCAGGTCGCGCCGACCTCGAGCTCGCCCGCGCCGAGCGGCCGCCGGTATCGCAAGTCCACTCGATGGAACAAGACGCTCTGGGTCCCGCCCGTGCTGGACGACTCGGTCAGACGCGTGCCCACCTCGTCCGAGCTGCCGAACGCAAACAACCGAAGCTGACCCAGGCCCACCTTCTGCTCCAGGCGCGCTTGGTAATCGTAGAAGTTGAGCACCAGCTTCGGGCTGTCGGCCTGCGGGTTGGTGGCGTTAGCGATCAGCGCCACCAACCAAGGCGTATAGCTGAAGCGACCGGCCAGCGTAGCGACGGTTCCGGTGCTCGCGATGGGGTATTCGGTGAACAGGCCCGCGTTGATCAGATCCGCGTAGGCGGTCGCATGAAACCTGTCGTCGTGCGGCCGGGAGACTCGCCCGTTGATCACCCCGCCCATCAACCGGCCGAACTGCGGCGGCGGCGCGCCGGGGTAGAAGTCGATGGCGTCGATGAAATCCGGGTGAACCACTGCCGGGCCGAGGAACAAGTGAAACAGGACGGGGACGCGGATGCCGTCGATGAAGTATCCGGTGGAAGCCGGCTGCGATCCGCGCACCACCGGGTACGCGACGCCGGAAAGAATGCTGGCCACCCCCGGCAGCAACATCACCACGCGGAACGGATCGCCCATCGTCCCCGGGACCTCGCGCAGCTCCTGGTTGCGCAGCGTCACCCGGGAAACCTCGGAGCGGTCCCGCTCGGCGTGAACGATGGTCTCGTACGGATCCACCCGCTCGGGCTCGAGGCTGTAGACGACCTCGATGGACTCGCCCGTCCGGATCTCCTCGGGAAACCGGCCCGTCTTGAATCCGGCCGCCGCAACCTCGATCGAGTCGGCTCCAGCAGTGAGCTGCAGTCGAAAGACGCCGTCGGCGTCGGTCTCATCGCCGCGGCCAAGCCGTTTGCTCTCCACGCGAGCACCGGCGATCGGCCTGCGATTCCCTTTCGATCGCACGATTCCCGTCAGGACTCCCAAGCGTTCGGCGAGCGGAAAAGGGGGAGGAGGAACGAAGTGATAGAAGAAATCCATCCGCACCGGCACCGGCCTTCCATCCTGCCGAGCGGGCTGGAAGCGCAGCTTGCGAGCGGCTTCCATCGCGGCCTGATCGAAGAGCGGGTGTGAAGGCTCCGCCAACCTGACGCTCTCGACCTGGCCGCCCTCGTCGACGACCAGCTCCAGCTTGACCGTTCCAGCCAGCTGCTGCGCGAGCAGAGGTTCGGGGTAGGGCGCAGGCGAATCCTCGAGCAGGGTGGGAGGCTCCAGCGCAGACCCGCCCAGCTCACCGGCCTCGGCGAGGTTCTCGGCTTCGCCTTCCCGGCGCAGAGGCTCCGGCCGACCCGCACGCACGATCAGAGGCATGAGCAAACACCCAAGCCCCCAAATCAAATGCAAACGATTTCGAGTGCGGTATCGATCCAGGATTCCGCTCGTTCTCGCCGAGGACCCCCGGGGCGCTCGCGCGTGTTGCTCTGACTAGGGCGGAATTTACCAGTGGGGCGGCGAACCGACCACCGGTCAGTTTCTGGGATCGAACAGCACGGTACGGATCGGTGAGTCGAGCGAGCCCACATCGGCGACGCGGATCCCTGCATCCGAGATCGCGTAGGCGAAATCATCCGCCATCACGCTTCGGCGCACCCAGGGCGCCCAGGAATACGACCAATCGCGAACGTTGATCGTCTGATAGACGTCGTTCATTCGCAGCGCGCCGACCGGCGAAATTCCCTGGGCGGGGTCGATCCGGAAGACTCGAAGGTCGCTCACGAAGCCGCACCAGTAGGTGGCGCATCCTCGCGGGTCGTAATCGGAGAACGGAAGGGCGAGCAGCTTCTTTGCCGGAAAGTAATTGAACGCCTTGTGATTGTATGCGGCTTCGGTCGAACCGTAGGAGGTCCCGACGAGCTGTGTGAAGCGTTCGATTGGGTTGGCGAAGTCGGTGACGTCGAAGATCGAAAGCTTGACTGCCCTGCCTTGCCATCCGCCGCCCTCGGGCACGTACTGCCCGATGGTCAAGAGATTTCGATCGTCGATCGGGTGGATGTAACTGGAGAAGCCCGGCACTTTCAGCTCGCCGACCTTCGTCGGCCGGGTCGGATCGGACAGGTCGAGCGTGAAAAATGGGTCGATCTGGCGGAAGGTCACCACGAACGCCTTGTTGCCCACGAATCGAGAGCTGAAGATCCGCTCGCCGGGCGACAGCTCCTCGGTCTGGCCGATGACCTGAAGCGATCCGCTCGCCTCCGCCAGCACGCTGACGCGATTGCTGGACACCAGCCGACCCCAGGGCGATGCGGCATCGACCACCCGAGTGCTGAGATTGGTGGCAATCCGAAAGCGCTCGGATGCGTCTTCGTCCATCGAAAACTGGTCCACGATGTGTCCGGCGACGCCGCCCGACGCGACGTAGATGGCCTTGTCAGGCAAGCTGATATCGAGCTTGTGCAGGTACGTATGGTCCTGCTGCCCCGGCTCAGGCCACCACCACCAATGCGTGGTGGCGACGTAGAGCGCGCGCGGCGACGCGTAGATCTGCCCTGGCTCAGCGATGATCGACGTTTGCGCGAGTCGGTCCGGACGATCCAGGTTCAGCGTGGCGACGGTGACGATGCCCAGTCGGGTCGGCCCGTTCGTCTTGCTGAAGTCCGAGCAGCTGTACTCGAGGTTCTCCAGGCTCCCGTCCGGGAGCTTGTGCGTCGCGTGCGGCAACCAGGCATCGAGAGGCTGCTGGCGGATGATCGCCTCGTTTCGCGCCATCAACTCATCGAGCGCGCGTTCCCAGCGTTTCCTATCCTGGTACAGCTGGGCGTCGTATTCGGGGAACCACCTTACGTCCGCCGGCCAGCGGAACTGATCGCCGAGCACGATCCGGACCGAAGAGCCAATCCGCCGCGAGCTGGTGTAGTAGCCGGGGAAGAAAAACTCCTGCTGGACGAGCGGCCTGGCGAGGTCAGCAACATCGATCAGCGTCACCTTGGTGCTGTTGCCGTGGTAATAGCCGCAGTCCATCAGAGAGCAAGGCATGGCAGCCCCGGGCCACGCAGCTCCGCGCACCAGCGGGTAAGGCGTATAGACGGTGGAGAACACCACCAGGTGATTTTGCTCATCGAGAAACATCTCGCGCGGCCAACCCTCGATCTCCAGGCGGCCCACGGTGCGCAGTTGGCTGGGCGGCCAGCTCTGATTCAGGTAGAGCTTGTTTCCAGCCACCACGAAGATGCGCGTGCCGTCGTTCTTCACGAAGTCCGCTTCGTCCACGCCCGCCACCTGGGTATTGGTGGTGGTGAAGCTCGACGGCCCCTGTGCATCCGCGCCCGCCGTCGCCGGTCCAGGCGTTCCGGGGGCGCCGTCCATCGCTCGAACTGGACCGCCGCCTCGCTTTTCTTGCTCGATCTGCGATCGCATGTCGAGCACCGCCGTCTCGGCGATGTACTTCTGAAGGTCGGCGCAGCTGGAGAAGCTTTCCAGCGCTACCCGAGCCTGGATGTCGTGCGGCTTGGGTAAACCGTTGCCGCTGCACGCGGCCAGCCCGAGCACGGTCAGGCTCAACAGTCCGATCCGCTTGTCACCCGCCATAGGCGCTCCTGAATGACCGCAGCCGGCCAACGCGCGCGGCGCAGCTGCGTGCTGCCACCCGTGTGCCACGAGTTTTCGCCGTGCGGCTTTCGTTAATTCGGACGGTTAGCCGTCGGTCAGTCTCAAAATCCTGAGACAGCGATGAAACATCGTGGGGATTTTTGATGAACGCTGCGCCGCGCCTTTAACCCCCGCGCCCGAGCGCTGTAGATCAAGCCTGGACCGGAGAACCCCGTGAAGAATTTCGTTCTGCTCACTTCCTTGTTGCTGGCGGGCTGCGGCACCGCGCGCTCACCAGCGCTCCCCAATGGCGCCCTCGTCCGCCACCCGTCGTCGGGCGGGACGGATTTCCGGACCTGCGTCGGCGCGTGCGATCCGATCGACCCAATCGACTATGGCACCTGCAATCTCACCTGCGCGCAGGCATCAACCGGGAGCGACTCAACAACCCGCGTGCTCACCGCGGATGATCCCAATGCGCAGCTCGCCCTGCAGCTCGCTGGCGTGGAGCTGGATGGGCGCCCGGAGTCTTTCGCCATCGTCGCCAGCGATGACTCCACGCTGGTGATCGGGCGAGACGCGGCCGGCGCGATGTACGGAGCGCTCGAGCTTGCGGAGCGCCTTCGACTCAATGGGGCACAGTTCCTTCCCTTGTCCGAATCCATCGCGCGCGCTCCGACCACGGCGATTCGCGCCGCCAACCTGTTCCTGGTGCTTCCTGCTACCGGCGAGACGAGCTGGTGGTTTCTCGATCAGGCATTCTGGCGCGAGTACCTGGAGATGATGGTTCAAGCGCGGATGAACTTTCTGGACATGCACGCGATGTATCACCTGGGGAACACGCTCTTCCCCAACGCGCTGCTCTACTTTGCCAACAGCCAGAGCTTTCCCAGCGTCGGAGCGCCTGCCGCGGACCGCGCCGCGAATCTGGCGATGCTCAACACGGTGATCCAGATGGCCAACGCGCGGGCCATCCAGGTGGGGCTGATGAGCTATCGATCCGACAGCCGCTTGATCGGCGAGGGCACGCCGCCGCTCGGCGACAACAGCGACGAGCTCAAACAATACACCTATGAGGCGGCTCGAGATCTGGCCACCCGCGCCAGCGGACTTGCGCGGCTCGGATTCCGCATTGGAGAGAGCGGCCACGCCGCCTCGTGGTACCTCGACACCTTCGTGCAGGGGGTTCAGGACGCGGGAACCGGCGTGAAGACGTACACCCGCACCTGGGGCTCGAACAAGACGGACGTAATGTCGATCGTCGCGCGGGCCGGCGAGGACACCATCGTCGAAGCCAAATACAATGGCGAGCAGCTCGGCGCCCCATACGTGATCGCCGGCGGAATCTTCTCCAACCCGTGGTCCAACTACTCGTACGAGAACTATCTCAATCCACCCGCTCCGTATCCGTTCGTGTTCCAGGTGCGCGCGTTCGGGACGCACCGCGCCTTTCGCTATGCTGCGTACGAGCGGACCAGACGCACCGCGCTCTCCTTTGGGATGTCCCCGTACTCCGCCGGCTTCACGCTGGAAGCGGCGCACGCCTACTTCCCGCAGCGCGATTTCCTCCACCGCGACGAGGATAAATTTTCGGAGTGGACCTTCCGGCGCGACGAGCTGAGCTATTTGCTCTTCGGACGGCTCTCATACGATCCGCTCGCACCCGAAAGCGCATTCCGGCTCGCGCTGCAGGATCGGACCGGCACCGATGAGCTGTGGAACGCGGTGGAGGCGGCGAGCGACATCGTGCCCTGGATCCAGACGGCGCATACCTGCGGACCCGATCACCGGGACTACGCGCCCGAGCTCGAATTCGGAGGGCCGGTGGCCTACTGGGCGACTGCATCGACCTTCACGCCTCGGCCGCCGCATTCATGCGGTTCCCGGCACACGCCGTTCGACGCGTTCGCGGTCGCGTTGCCGGTGGAGGCCGCCGACGACCTCGTTCAGGGACGCTCCACCTCTCGCATCTCTCCCATTGAAATCGCCCGCGTGGTACTGCATGACGTGCAGCGCGCGCGGACGGCGGCGGACGTGGCGATCGACCCATCCAACCCGGAAGCGCGGGACGTCCAGCGCGAGTGCCTGGCGTTGGCAGACCTTGGCGAGTGGTTCGCGCACAAGCTGCGTTCAGCGAGCGCTCTCGCGGTGTATCAACAGACCGCGGTCAGCGAATATCTGGACGCCGCTCGAAATGAAACCGCGCTGGCCGGGCAAGCCTGGCGAAATCTGGCGAGCGACACGGCGCACCTGCAGCAATTCGTGGAAAATCTGAGAATGCAGCCGCTGGGCGTTTCTCCTTTCCACTGGGGCCACGCCAACGTGCTGGCGAGGTTGGACGAGGATCCGTCGTCCATCGACCAGGTGCAGGCAGCGGTCGAGTCCAATCCACCTTCCTTCACCGGAGACCTGCCCCCCGCGTCGGATTGGTTGAATGCCGTGCGGGCACCGGGACCTCGCCTGGCGTCGCTCGACTTCGACCCGCCCGATCCCTCTGCTTCCAGCTGGACCGTCTCCGCGTCTTTCGGCGATGACCTGCCTGCCGGCAGCACGGTGAACATCTTGTGGAAGCGCTTCCGCGCGCTGGCCGGAGACAATTGGAGCGCCGTTCCGGCCACGCAGGTTGGCTCGAGCTTCCAGGCGAGCATCTCGGGCGGCGGCGAAGGCGGCCTCTTCGCGGTGGAGATCCTCGCGCCCGGTGGAGCAGGGTGGCGCTACCCCGACGTCTTCCAGGAAACGCCCTATCGCGCATTAGCCCCGTAGAGGGAAGCGTTCAGCGAAGCTGCACCACCTCGACGGCGCGATTGCCCGCTGGAGAGCAGCGTGCTAGATGCGCTCGCGAATGCAGAACGTCTCGGTGGCCCGCAGGTACGCGCGGGCCCTGCTCGAACTGGCAAATGAAACGGCGGGACTGGAGGTCGTGCAGCGAGAGCTGCAGACCCTGGTCCAGCTGGTGACCAGCATCCCCGAGCTGAGCGACCTGGTGATGAATCCCATCTATACGCGGGAGCAGCGAGCCGCGGCGATGGACTCGGTGATCAAGGCGGGGGGCGGCGTCCACCCGATCGTCGCCAATTTCGTTCGCCTGTTGATCGATCGAAACCGGCTGGATCGCCTGGGGGACATTGCCCGCTTGTTCAGAGACATGGCGGACGGCCTGGCAAATCGCATCCGCGGCAAGGTGATCACCGCCGTACCCATGGGCGACGAGCCGCTGAGGAGTGTGACGCGGAAGCTGAAGGACCTGACGAAGCGCGACGTCATTCTCGAAGCCGAGGTTCAGCCATCGCTGTTGGGCGGTATGAAGGCCCAGGTCGGCTCGGTGGTCTACGATGGCTCGCTGCGAAGCCAGCTGGAAGCGCTGCGCCGCGGCTTGAAAGAAGGAAGCTAGGGGAACGCAATGGAAATCCGTGCGGACGAGATCAGCAGAATCATTCGCGAGCAGATCCAGCACTACGGCAAGAAGGTCACCGTCGCCGAAACGGGAACCATCCTTTCGATCGGCGACGGCATTTGCCGAGTCTACGGTTTGGAAGGCGCGGTGGCGGGCGAGCTGCTCGAGTTTGAAAACGGGGTGAAGGGACTGGTGCTGAACCTCGAGGAAGACAACGTCGGCGTGGCGATCATGGGCGACTTCCACGACATCCGCGAGGGTGACACCGTGAAGCGCACCGGGCAGATCGCCTCGGTGCCCGTGGGGAAAAGCTTGCTCGGGCGGGTGGTGAACGCGCTCGGCGAGCCGGTGGACGGCAAAGGGCCGATCGACGCGAAGGAGTTCCGCAAGCTGGAGATCAAGGCGCCGGGCATCGTCAAGCGCCGCTCCGTTCACGAGCCACTGCAGACCGGCCTCAAAGCGCTGGACGCGCTGGTGCCCATCGGCCGCGGCCAGCGCGAGCTGATCATCGGAGATCGCCAGACCGGCAAGACGGCGGTGGCAATCGACACCATCATCAATCAGAAGAGCACCGACGTGCACTGCATCTACGTGGCCGTCGGGCAAAAGCAGTCCACCGTGGCCCAGGTGGTGGAGAAGCTGCAGCGGTTCGGCGCGATGGAGTACACCACGGTGGTGGCCGCCAACGCATCGGACCCGGCGCCGATGCAGTTCTTCGCTCCCTACAGCGGCGTGACGATGGGCGAGTACTACCGCGACAACAAGATGCACGCGCTGATCGTCTACGACGATCTGTCGAAACAGGCGGTCGCCTATCGCCAGCTGTCGCTGCTGCTTCGCAGACCGCCGGGACGCGAGGCGTACCCGGGCGACGTCTTCTACATCCACTCGCGCTTGCTGGAGCGCGCGGCCAAGCTCTCCGACGCGGAGGGCGCCGGATCGCTCACCGCGCTGCCGATCATCGAGACGCAGGCGGGCGATATCGCCGCGTACATTCCCACCAACGTGATCTCCATCACCGACGGTCAGATCTTTCTGGAGACGGACCTCTTTTACGCAGGGGTTCGACCGGCGATCAACGTCGGCATCTCGGTCTCGCGCGTCGGGTCGGCAGCGCAGATCAAGGCGATGAAGCAGGTCGCCGGCGGATTGAAATTGGATCTGGCGCAGTACCGGGAGCTGGCCGCCTTTGCACAATTCGGCTCCGACCTCGACAAGGCCACCCAGGAGACGCTGGCGCGCGGCGAGCGCCTGGTGGAGCTGCTCAAGCAGGGCCAGTACGAGCCGATGCCGATCGAACGCCAGGTGATCCAGATCTACGCCGCCACCAACCGCGACGACCCCGGCAAGCGGGGATGGCTGCGAGAGATCCCGGTCAGCGACGTCAGCCGCTGGGCGAAGGAGTTCCTGGAATTCATCGAGGCGCGCTACCCGCAGATTCCCAAGGACATCGCCGCCAAGCGCGAGCTGACGGCTGAAACCCGGACCCAGCTCAACCAGGCGCTGTCCGAGTTCAACGACATTTTCGAGGCCGCGCAAGCCAAGGCATAAGCTCTCCCCCCGTACCGCTCACCCCGAGCGTAGCGAAGCGGAGTCGAGGGGCCGCCCCGTACCGCTCACCCCGAGCGTAGCGAAGCGGAGTCGAGGGGCCGCCCCGTACCGCTCACCCCGAGCGTAGCGAAGCGGAGTCGAGGGGCCGCCCCATACCGCTTACCCCGAGCGCAGCGAAGCGGAGTCGAGGGGCCGCCCCATACCGCTCACCCCGAGCGTAGCGAACCGGAGTCGAGGGGCCGCCCCATACCGCTCACCCCGAGCGTAGCGAACCGGAG